>Ga0209697_10000705_pt1 | contig 54826 bp, 48 predicted proteins | sample AliMusrvi5mmetaG_FD_184115 | JGI IMG/M metagenome (GOLD analysis project Ga0209697, IMG submission 184115) | Freshwater lake bacterial and archeal communities from Alinen Mustajarvi, Finland, to study Microbial Dark Matter (Phase II) - Alinen... | ecosystem: Environmental > Aquatic > Freshwater...
TCAACAGTAAGATTCAAAAGATCAAGAGTATGGCCTGCGGCTTCCGGAATATCGAGCACTTCAAGACGGCCATCTACTTCCGCTGCGGAGGGCTCGATCTTTACCCATGCTGAACCCAGATGCGCCTAAATAGATAGCTCAGCGGGAGAAAAATATTGCTGGTCGCTAGTAACAATACCTCCAGAATCCCCATGCCCACCATAATAAATTATCAAGACATCTTTCAGGCCTAGATGAAAATCGGCGATTGCTTCTTCGATTCTTTGCCTCGTCGCATCGCTACCTTTGAGCACCGTTATTCCGCCCTTGGAAAAACAGCGCCACCCCTTAAGCAACGAGGCCAACTGTGAAGCAAATGGCACATGGCACGTAGAGCCCGAGCCGTTGACGGGTTCGATATCGACGCCTATGATCAAAGCATGATAATTAAAGTCTCGGTAATTGGACGGGTTAGGATAGGATGATTTCTCTCCAGCAAAGACTACCCGCACAGACAGAAATATCGCGAGCGAAATGCAACCTAACGCTGAGGCGCTCATCCTGGCATCAGAGCCTCTTCCATCCGCGATATGACCGCTCACCTTGCTATCTTATCATAGCGGCTGCTGGCACCCTAACATTCTGGACCGGCCGCGCGTTGAACACCGAGCAGACAAACTGGTCTAATCTATGGAGCGGCCATGACGACAGAGCGGCTTTTGATCCGCGGCGGACTGGTCATCGACCCTGCGCAGGACCTGGAGTCGGTGCGCGACGTGCTCCTCGCCGGCGGCCGCGTCCTCGCCGTGGGGCGCAACCTCTCGGCCCATCAGCCCAAGGCTCGCACCCTCGACGCGCGCGGCTGCTGGGTGCTCCCCGGACTCATCGACATGCACGTCCACCTGCGCGAGCCGGGCGGCGAGGACTCCGAGGACATCGCCTCCGGCACAGCGGCCGCCGCCGCCGGGGGATTCACCACGGTCCTGGCCATGCCCAACACCAAGCCGCCCCTGGACTCCGCGGCCAGGCTGCGCCGGCAGCTCAAGGCCGCTGCAGGCCGCGCCGCGGTCCAGGTGCTTTTCACCGGTTGCGCGACCAGAGATCAAGAAGGCGAAGAACTCACGGACCTCGCCGCCCTGGCCGCGGCCGGCATCGCCGGCGTGAGCGAAGACGGCCGGGGCTTGGCGGACGCCGGGCTCATGCGCCGCGTCCTGGAGCTCACCCGGTGCCTGCGCCTGCCATTCATCTCTCACTGCGAAGAGCCGTCCTTGAGCCGCAACGGGGTCGTGCACGAGGGCCGAGCCTCCCATCGGCTGCGCCTTCCCGGCCAGCCCTGGGCCGCGGAGACGACCATGCTCATGCGCGACATCGCGCTCGCGGAACTCACTGGCACCCCGGTCCACTTCGCGCATCTGAGCTGCCGCCAAAGCGTCGAGGCCGTGCGGCAGGCCAAGCTCAGAGGCCTTCCCGTCACGGCGGAGGTAACGCCCCACCACCTGGCCCTCTGCGAGGACGACATCCCGGGCCCGGACCCCTCTTTCAAGATGAATCCCCCCTTGCGCTCCCGCGCCGACCGCGCCGCCCTGCAAGCCGGGCTTCAGGACGGCACCATCGACGTGGTGGCCACGGACCACGCGCCCCACTCTCCCAAGAAGAAGGCGCTGGGCATGCGCCGGGCTCCTTTCGGAGTCATCGGGATGGAGACCGCCGTCGCAGTGGTCCTGACCCATCTTGTGCACCGAGGCAAGCTCACCCGCCGCCAACTGGTCGAGCGCATGAGCGCCTCGCCGGCCCGCATCCTGGGCCTGCGGCGCAAGGGCTCGCTGGAACCCGGCAGGGATGGAGACGTCACGGTCGTCTCTCCTCTGGAGTCCTGGACCGTGCCCTCTCGCTTCGAGTCACGCAGCCGCAACTGCCCATTCATCGGCCGCAAGCTCCGGGGCCGGGTCCGGGCCACGGTCAGCGCCGGGAGGATCATCCATGCTCTATGAGCGCCTGATCCGCCCGCTCCTGTTCCGCATGGATGCGGAGAAGGCGCATGAACGCGCGGTGCGCGAGCTCGAGGTGTTGGGCCGCGTGCCCGGCGGACCTGCGGTTTTGGCCGCGCTGCTGGGCCGGCCCGAGCCGGGCCTGGAGACCAAGGTCCTCGGCCTGGATTTTCCCAATCCTCTGGGCCTGGCCGCGGGCTTCGACAAGGACTGCCGGCTCTCCGGGGTCCTACCCGCGCTCGGCTTCGGCTTCTTGGAGCTGGGCTCGGTGACCCTGCGGCCCCAGCCTGGCAATCCCAAGCCGCGCCTCCAACGCCTGCCTTTGGAGCGCGCCCTCATCAACCGCATGGGCTTCCCCGGCGCCGGCGCGCAGGCCGCGGCCCGACGGCTGGCAGCCGCGGGGCATTGTGCGGTGCCGGTGGGGCTCAACATCGGCCTCAACGCCGACTGCACCAAGGCCAAGGCCCCGGAAGAGTACGCCTTGTGCCTGCGCCTCCTGCATCCCTGTGCGGACTATTTCGTGGTCAACGTGAGCTGCCCGAACATGACCGGGCTGCGCGACCTGCAGGAACGCCTGCAGTTGGAGCGCATCCTGACCGCGCTGGCCGCGGTCAACTCGCCGCACAAGCCGCTCCTGGTCAAGATCGCCCCGGACCTCGCCGACGCCCAGCTGCCCGCCCTGCTGGGCCTCATCATGCGCCACGCCGATGGCGTGGTGGCCACCAACACCACGACCTCACGCTCGGCCCTGCGCCCGGAGCTGGGCGACATCCAGGGCGGCTTGAGCGGCCGGCCCTTGCGCCGCGCCGCCACGACCATGATCGCCAAGATCTACCGGCTCACCGACGGCCGCCTGCCCATCATCGGCGTGGGCGGAGTGGAGACGGCCGGCGACGTGTGGGAGAAGCTCCGCGCCGGGGCCAGCCTGGTGCAGATCTACACCGGATTGGTCTATGGAGGGCCGGGCAGCGTGGTGCGCATCCTCAAAGAGCTCCGGTCCCTGCTGTCGGCAGGAGGCTTCACGACCGTAGCCGCGGTCGTGGGCACCGGCGCCCAGGAGGCCGTATGACGGAACTCATCGTGGCCTTGGACGTGGACACCATCCACGAGGAGGAGTCCCTCCTCGAGCGGCTCAAGAACACGGTCACCTTCTACAAGGTGGGCCTACGCCTGTTCACCGCGCACGGCAAGCGCGCCGTGGACCTCGTGCACCGATTCGGGGGCAAGGTGTTCTTGGACCTGAAGTTCCACGACATCCCGCAGACCGTGGCCCACGCGGTCCAGGAGGCGCAGAAGCTGGGCGTCGAGTCGGTGTCTTTGCACCTTTCAGGAGGCAGCGCCATGCTCAAGGCCGCGGCGGAGGTCCATCCGCGGCCCAAGCTCTGGGGCGTGACCGTGCTGACCAGCCTGGGAGCCGCAGACCTGCGCGTGGTCCAGCCGCGCACGACCTTGCCGACCCTGGTCAAAAACCTCGCGCGCCTGGGCTGGATCAGCGGTATCGACGGCACCATCTGCTCGGGCCAGGAGGTCGCGGCCCTGCGTAAAGCCCTGCCGCACCTGGACATGCGCTTCATCACGCCGGGCATACGGCCCGCGGCAAGCGGCGTGCAAGACCAGAAGCGGGTCATGACGCCGGGCGAGGCCGCGGCCTTGGGCATCAACTACATCGTGGTCGGACGACCCATCACGCAGGCGCCGGACCCCTTGAAGGCCGCGCAGAGCATGCTCGCCGAGATGCGCCACGCCGCAGCCAAAGCCTTGGAGAAACCATGAACGAAACGCTTGCCCCCTCGTCTCAAGAGCTGCGCAGCCTGCTCGTCGAGACCGGCGCCATGCTGGAGGGGCACTTCCTGCTCTCCTCGGGCCTGCACAGCGACCGCTACATGCAGTGCGCCCTGCTCTTGTCCCATCCCCGGCAGGCCTCGCGCCTGGGCGCGGCGCTAGCCAAGCTCTGCCCGACGCCCCCGGATCTGATCCTCTCCCCCGCTCTGGGCGGCATCGTCATCGGACAGGAGACCGCGGCCGCTCTGGACGTGCGCGCGATCTTCGCGGAGCGCGAGAACGGCGTGATGACCTTGCGCCGGGGCTTCGCGCTCAAGCCCGGAGAGAAGGTTGTGGTGGTCGAAGACGTCATCACCACGGGCAAGTCCACGGGCGAGGTCATCGCCATGGCCCGCGGCCTCGGGGCCCAGGTCGTGGGAGCGCTGTCCATCGTCTGCCGAGCCACAACCCCGCCGGATCTGGACGTGCCGCTGGCCAGCCTCATCCATCTGCCCCTGGCCGCCTACCCTGCCGACAAATGCGAGCTCTGCCGGCAGGAGAAGCCTCTCGTCAAGCCTGGCAGCAGGACCCCAAAACCATGAACCTGACCTACAAGAAGGCCGGCGTGGACATCGCACTGGCGGACAAGCTGGTGGACTTCCTGCAGAAGAAATCGCCCGCTATCGGGGGCTTCTCCGGACTCTTCCCCATCCCGGCGGACAACGGCGACCCGTGGCGTCTGGTGGCCTGCACGGACGGGGTGGGCACCAAGCTCAAGTTCGCTTTCGCCCTGGACCGCCACGACACCATCGGCATCGATCTCGTCGCCATGTGCGTCAACGACCTCATCACCTGCGGGGCCAGGCCGCTGATCTTCCTCGACTACTATGCCACGGGCCATCTGGACCTCAAGCGCTCCAAGCGCATCATGACCGGCATACTCGAGGGCTGCCGGCAGGGCCGCTCCATGCTCTTGGGAGGAGAAACCGCGGAGATGCCCGGCTTCTACCCGGAAGGCGAGTACGACCTGGCGGGCTTCTCGGTGGGCATCGTGAAGCGCTCCGAGGTCATCGACGGCTCCAAGATCTTCCCAGGCGACCTGGTCCTAGGTTTGCCCTCCTCGGGCCTGCATTCCAACGGCTATTCCCTGGTGCGCCAGGTCTTCACGGGGCGGCATCTGCGGCATTGGGGACCGCGGCTCCTGACGCCCACACGCATCTACGTCGACCAGATCGACCGCCTGGCCTCAGGCTTGCGTGCGAAGGGCCACATCATCCTGGGCCTGGCGCACATCACGGGCGGGGGCCTCATCGAGAACGTGCCGCGCATCCTGCCCAAGCGCTGCCGGATCGTCCTAGACCGGGGGAGCTGGAAGGTACCCGAGGTGTTCACGGAGCTGCAGCGCCGCGGCGGCGTGCCGGAGGCCGAAATGTGGAGGACGTTCAACATGGGCATCGGCATGGTGGTGGTGATCCGGCCGGACAGCCTGGCCTTGGCGCGCAAGCTCTTGCCGGAAGCCAAGCTCATCGGCGAGGTGAAGGCGGGCAAGCCGGAAGTGGTGCTCTCATGACCAAGATCGCGGTCCTGGCGTCCGGTGAAGGGACGAATCTGCAGGTCCTGCTGGACTCCTGCCGCTCGGGCCGGGTGCGCGGACAAGTGGTGCTCGTGGTGGGCAGCAAGGACGGCATCGGCGCCCTGCGCCGGGCCGAGCGCGCGGGCATCCCGGCCGCGATGGCCAAGCCCAAGGATTTTCCCACCCCCGAAGAATACAACGCGCATGTGGCCAAGCTCTGCCGCGACCAGGGGGTGGAGCTGGTCTGCCTGGCGGGATTCCTAGCCCGCCTGCACGCGCCGATGCTCAAGGCTTTCCCAGGCCGCATCCTCAACATCCATCCGGCGCTCTTGCCGGCCTTCGGCGGGCCGGGCCTGTACGGCCGCAAGGTGCACGAGGCCGTGCTGGCCTCAGGCGTGAAGGTCAGCGGAGCCACGGTCCATTTCGTAGACGAGCTCTACGACCACGGCCCGATCGCAGCCCAGGCCGCGGTGGCGGTGATGCCGGACGACTCGCCGGAGTCGCTGGCGGCGCGGGTGCTCATCCAGGAGCATTGGCTCTATCCGAAGGTGGTGGGCCTCTTCTGCGCGGGGCGGCTCAAGCTCGAGGGCCGATCCGTTTCCGTCCTGCCGCCGGCGGGCGCTGGTTCGACGCGCATCCAGAGGGCTTTAGTCTCGGTCTCGGAGAAGACGGGGGTGGTGGAATTCGTCCGGGCGTTGGAGGGGCTGGGCGTGGAGGTGGTCTCGACCTCGGGCACGGCGAAGCTTTTGCAGGAGTCGGGGCTCTCGGTGCGGCCGCTGGACACCATGACGGGCTTCCCGGAGATCCTGGCCGGCCGGGTGAAGACCCTGCATCCGCATGTGCACGGGGCGATCCTCCTGCGGCGCAAGGACCCGGTGCAGGCGCGCGAGGCCGCCGCCCTGGGCATCGAACCGATCGATCTGGTCGTGGTCAATCTCTATCCTTTCGCGCGCACCGCGGCCAAGGCCTCCGACCCGTACAGCCAGGACGTGATCGAACAGATCGACATCGGCGGGGTGGCGCTGATCCGCGCCGCAGCGAAGAACTTCGAGGATGTGGCCGTGGTGACTTCGCCGGCGGATTATCCAGCTCTGCTCAAAGAGCTGGAATCCGGGCAGGGCCAGCTTTCCCACGAGACGCGCAAGCGCCTGGCTTTGACGGCGTTCCGGCACACGGCCGAGTATGACTCGATGATCTCGCGGGCCTGGACCGGCCAGGCGGCCGAGGCGTTCCCCCAGGAGCTGAGCGTGACCCTGTCCAAGGTGCAGGACCTGCGCTACGGAGAGAACCCGCACCAGAAGGCGGCTTTGTACGCGCTGAAGGGCGAGACGTCTTTCCGCCAGCGGCACGGCAAGGAGCTGTCCTACAACAACATCCTCGACGCGGCCGGGGCTTGGGACGCGGTCAGCGAGTTCTCCCAGCCGGCGGCGGTGATCTTCAAGCATGTGACGCCCTGCGGGATGGCCGTGGGCAAGACTTTGAAGGAGGCGCTCGAGGAGGCCTGGGCTTGCGACCCGCTCTCCGCCTTCGGGGGCGTGCTGGCGTTCAATCGGACCGTGGAGGCGGACATCGCGGAGCTGCTGGGGAAGAGGTTCGTGGAGCTGATCGCGGCTCCGGACTTCTCATCCGAGGCTTTGGCGCTCTTCAAGAAAAAGCCGAATGTGCGGATCTTGGTGCGCCAGGACCCGCCGGCGCGGGACGTGCAGCTGCGCTCGGTGGGGCGCGAGGTCTTGGCCATGGAGCCGGACCGGCTGACGTTCGGCGATGCGATGAAGGTGGTGACGAAACGCGCTCCTACGCCTGAAGAAGAGACGGCCCTGCGTTTTGCCTGGGTGGCGTGCAAGCATGTGCGCTCCAACGCGATCGTCCTGGCGGGGCCGGGCGCCACCGTGGGCATCGGCGCGGGACAGATGTCGCGGGTGGATTCGGTGCACATGGCTTCGATGAAGTTCAAGATGTATGAGCGGGACAATGGGAAGCCTTCGGTGCTGGTGATGGCTTCGGATGCATTCTTCCCGTTCCAGGATTCGGTGGAGGCGGCGGCTTCGGTGGGGGTGACGGCGGTGATCCAGCCAGGCGGGTCGATGAGGGATCAGGAAGTCATCGCTGAGGCCGACGCGAAGGGGTTGGCCATGGTCTTCACCGGGATGAGGCACTTCAAGCACTAAGGACATTCCTCGGACCTTGCCAGACCGTGGGATGTCCGCGGATATCCGCAGCCAAACGATCCCCTAAGGCCTCCAACCGCGGCCTCTCCAGGGACAAAACGACGCTGAGAGCGGCGCTTACCGGCCGGCCTGTTGACGCACGTGGGCAAGGTAGCCCGTCAGGTAGGTCGCGATGTCCTGGAAGCTGGGATTGCTGTAGCCCATAGCCTTGGCCTCGGCCGCGGCCTGGTCCACGCGCATCCCCTGGACAGCCACGCGGTACGCCCCGATGACCGCGCCGGTCCGGTCATGGCCCAGGTGGCAGTGCACGAGCACGGGCTGTTTGGAGTTATCGTTGATGATGGCCAAGGCTTGGTCGATCTGATCGTAGCTCGGAGACTGATTATTGGACATCAGGACCGTCTCGAGGTCCAGGCCGTCGCTCGCGGCCCAGTCGGACTCCAGCGGGTCGTCGGCGTTGAGCTTGAGGATGGTCTTCACGCCCAGGCCCTTGATCTTGGCCACGCCGGCCTGGGTCGGCTGCCCGGACCGGTAGAGGTCCGGGGTCACTTGGGATAAGTTGGGGAGAGGCTGCGCCGCTGAAGCCTTGGCCGCGACGACACCCGCCACCGGCGCTGCGGCGACCTCCGGCAGGGCTGTGCCGGGAGCGACCTCGCCCAGGATGACGGCGGCCTTGCTGGTCACCGCGGCGGAATCAAGAGAGGCCGCCGCAGGCGCGGGGAGCGTCGCGGCAAAAACAGCCAAGAACCAGACCTCGGCCAGATGCGTCTTCAGTCCCTTTTTCATCTCAGCGGCCTCCCTAAAAAATCAGGGGGCTGGCGCGACTCCGCCTTCCCCCTGGCGACTCCGGATTCCGGTCCGGAGGTGGATGCTCCCCGGCCGATCCCGGGGATTACAAGGTGATTCATAGCTTAACCGAAAGATTCTGGGCCTCCAGGACCATAAGGCCCAGGCCCAGGCAGGCCTAAGGGCCTAGGTGAGACACCGGGAGGGAGCCGCCGCCATATTCTCCCAACGTCTGCCCGCCGAAAATCATAGAATCATGATCGCATGGGGCACGTTGCGAATGCCTGACACCAACAGCGGCTTCGACTACCAGGAGCGCCTGGGCCCGGATACGGCAGGGCGGTTCCTGCTCGACTACCTCTGCCGCCGCTACCCCCACTCGACGGCTGAAGAATGGAGCGAGCGCATCGCCTCCGGCCTGGTCCTGCTCGACAACCGGCGCGCGGACAGCGCCAGCGTGCTGCGACCGGGGCAGAGATTGACCTGGCGCCGCCCGCCCTGGATCGAGCCCGAGGCCCCGACCTCTTTTGAGACCCTTTACGAGGACGAAGACCTCCTGGCCGCGGCAAAATCCGCGGGCCTGCCCACCTTGCCCGGGGCGGGATTCCTTCAGAACACGCTCCTGCACCTCGTGCGCCGGAGCGCTCCCGAAGCCTCCCCCCTGCACCGCCTGGGCCGCTGGACCTCAGGCGTGGTCCTCTTTGCGCGCACACGCGCGTCCCGGGCCGCGCTGTCACACCAGTGGGCCCAGCGCGAGATCGGCAAGCTCTACCGCGCCCTGGCCGCCGGCGAGCCGACGCAGGATGAATTCCCGGTCTCGGCTCCCATCGGCCCGGTGCCGCATCCGACCCTAGGGACAGTGCACGCCGCCGACCCGGCCGGCAAGCCCGCGCAGAGCCGGGTCAGCGTGCTCGAGCGCCGGGCCGGGGCCTTCCTCTGCGGCGTGCGCATCAGCACGGGCCGGCCGCACCAGATCCGCATCCATCTGGCCGCAGCCGGTCACCCGCTCGCGGGCGACCCTCTCTACGCTGCCGGCGGCGGGCTTCAAGCCGGAACCCGCGCCGTGCCGGGCGACCCGGGATACCTCCTGCACGCGGCAGAACTCCGCTTCCGCCATCCCAAGGACGGACGGGAGATCGCGATCTCTTGCCCGCCCCCAGCGGCTCTGCGCACCCGCGCTGAACTGGGGAAAGCTGGAATAAAAGAAAATTCGCTTTGTAAAATCTGTAAAGGCCTGACCCCATGACGCGCATAGATACGCCGGACTGGGTCCAGGACGCGATCTTCTACCAGATATTCCCGGACCGCTTCGCCCGGAGCCGCCGCGTGGCCAAGCCCTCGGGCCTTGAGCCCTGGGACTCCCCGCCCACCCCCTGCGGCTTCAAGGGCGGAGACCTCCTGGGCGTGGCTGAGAAACTCGACTACCTCCAGGACCTAGGCGTCACCGCTCTCTACTTCACGCCGATCTTCGCGTCCACGGCCAACCACCGATACCACACCACCGATTACCTCTCCGTGGACCCCATCCTGGGCGGAGACGCCGCACTGGCCGAGCTGCTCAAGGCCGCCCACCGCCGGGGCCTGCGCGTGGTCTTGGACGGCGTCTTCAACCACGCCAGCCGCGGCCTCTACCAGTTCAACCACACTCTGGAGAACGGCACGGCCTCGCCCTACCTCGACTGGTTCCATTTCGACCGCGCGCGCCTCGCGGCCGGCCGGCCCCTGAACGCCTATCCCCGCGGTCCGCGCGAAGAACTCGGCTACGCAGCCTGGTGGAGGCTGCCGGCTCTGCCCAAGTTCGACACCCGCACCCCGGCCGTGCGCGAGTTCATCTTCAGCGTGGCCGAGCACTGGCTGCGCTTCGGCATCGACGGCTGGCGCCTGGACGTGCCTGCGGAGATCGACGACGATTCCTTCTGGCGCGAGTTCCGCCGCCGGGTCAAGGCCGTGGACCGCGACGCCTATATCGTCGGCGAGATCTGGGTCGAGGCCCGACGCTGGCTCCAAGGCGACCAGTTCGACGCGGTCATGAACTATCTCCTCACCAAGGCCGTGCTGGCCTGCTTCTGCGACCGCCTGGACATGGATCAGGTCCAGAGGACCGGCGGCGGCTACCGCGGCATACGGCCCCTGGACGTGGCCGGCTTCGCCGACCGGGTCGACCAGATCCTCAAGCTCTACGACCCGACCGTGACGCGCTGCCAGCTCAACCTCCTGGGCAGCCACGACACCCCGCGCTTCCTGACTTTGGCGCGCGGCGACGAGACGGCCTTGCGCCTGGCCGCGACCTTGATGTTCACTGTCCCCGGCGCGCCCTGCATCTACTACGGCGACGAGATCGGCCTGGAGGGACGCAGCGACCCGGACTGCCGACGCGCCTTCCCCTGGGACCGGCGGCGCTGGAACCACGGTCTGCGGGAGTTCTTCCAGCGCCTCATCCGCCTGCGCCGGGACCACCCGGCCCTGCGGCGCGGCAGCTTCACCAGGCTCGAGGCCCGTGACGAGGTCTACGCCTACGGCCGCGGGCTCGGCCGCGACGAGTGGGTCGTGGCGCTCAACATCGGCCGCGCGGCGCGCATCGTGGACATCAGCCTGCCCCCCGGCCCCCGCGGCGCGAGCTGGCGCGAGGTCTGGGGCCGGGGCACGCACCGCTGCGAGGCGGGGAAGCTCCGCGGTCTGCGCCTGCCCGCCCGCGGCAGCCTCATCCTGCGGCGAGTCTAGCCAATTCAAGCATGCCTGTGCTATCATAGGGCCGCCGCAAGGCCAGCGCACGACCGTGCGCTGGGGGAGGTTGGGCCATGCTCTTCATCGTGCTCGGGTTCGTCCTGGTTGCCGTCCCCATGGGAATCTATTACTGGCGGGAATACAAGATCAGCACGCCGCGCATCCAGTGGCCCGTGCTGGCGCCCCTCCTCAAGCTGGAATACCTGCCCGATCCCCCCCGGATGCAGGGCACGCGCAACGGCCGCCAAGTGACCGTGGACATCTACAAGACCGGCGTCCGCGTGGCGACCGTGCTGGCCCGGCCCTCCCGCCTGCGCATCGAGGTCGGCCCCAAGGACGACGTGACGGCGCGGTCGGGGATGCTCGTGCCCGATCCCGTGGCCACCGGCGACAGCTCCTTCGACGAAAGGCTTCTGGCCCGCTGCAGCGACAAGAACGCCGGCCTGCAGCTCTTGGACCCCGTGCTGCGCCAGCGCCTCATGGCCCAGTCCTCAGTGGACATCCTCGGACAGGGCGCCATGATCCATTGGCTGGTCCCCGCAGCCAAGCAGCCCGACCCCATGGAAGACATCCTCGACATCCTCACCGTCATCGCTGAGGAGATGGAGCGCTTCCCCGAAGCCTAGGCCTTTAGGCCCATCCGGGTCTAGGTCCCAAGTCGCAGGCGGCCCGCCTTTGAACTCTCTATAGTATTGATATGAAGTCCCGAGCCATCCTGTGGACGGCGCTGTTGCTGGCGTCCTCCCCCCTCGCCGCCGCCACGCTCGGCATCGACACCGCCCATTCCGACGAGATCCATCAGGAGGTTTCCCAACTCCATGACGCCGTGGCCGACCACGCCACCACGGACGGCGCGGTCTACCAGATGGCCCAGGACTTCTTCGGCCGCGTGCCCGGCACCAAGGTCGTCGTCAACGTCAACCTCCGCGGCTGGGACCGCGAACCCACGCCGGAAGCCGCCCCGGCCGACATCAAGCGCCTGGTCGGCGGCGCGGACAAGCGCCTCGCTTTCTACGACAAGGAGATCCCCCAGCCCATGGCCGAGGCCATGAAGTACGCCCGCGGCATGCAGCAGAGCGGCCGCGCGGACTTCGACCAGAAGCGCGAGCTCTCCGACAACGAGATGGGAGTCTACAACTACTGGCTCAACAAGGCCGAGCTGGGGACCATCAAGCTCAACGAAGCCCTCTCTTGGCTCGCGACCAAGGTCGGGGACGCCATCGCCTTCGCCACTCTCATCCACGAGGCCGCGCACGCCCGCGACCAGCAGGCGGGCAAGCTCAACGACCAGGACGTCATCGCCGGCGAAGTCTCGGCCTTCCAGACCCAGTACCAATGGCTCAAGATCGCCGACCCCTATGACGAGCGCATCTGCTACCTGCGCACCGCTTTCATGGCCGCGCAACGCGAGCACCCCAGCCGGCTCGGCGCCATCGGCCTGAGCTACCTCAACCATCTCGCCGAACTGCAGTCCACCCAAGGCGATCCCAAGGCCATCAAGGAAATGGTCGAGAAGCTGGGCTACAAGGACGGCGAGACCCACCGGCAGGGCGACGAAACCAGCGCCTAGCCGCGGCCGGCCCAGGGCGGCTCTTTACCGACCTTTTAGACTCCTTACCGGCATTTTAATTTCCTGTAATACCGCAGCAAAGCGCTCGGGCTATCCTGTCCTTGAGGGGATCCAGTATGAACACGGGACGCGTGGCGAGTTGGCAAGTGGCCGCCGCCGCTTTCTTCGGCGGGCTGTGCCTCTTCCTGACCTGGGATTGGCAACAGGTCCCACCGCCGGACCCGTCGCCGACCCAGGCCGTGAGCACCGGGATCCCGACCACCTACGGCGTGCTCACCCGCACCGAGATCATGCTCTCCGCGGCCGGCGGCATCCTCAACTAGCCCGGGAAGGCCACTATAGCCCCAGGTCCGCGGCGATGGATCGCATGGCGGCCACCGCAAGCTCGGCGAACTCCGGCAGGGGGATGCCCGCCGCCTCGCACTCGCGGATGATGCCGCGGTCCACCGACGCGGCAAAAGCCTTCTCTTTCATCCGCTTGACCACCGAGGAAGGCTTGACGCTGGCGAGCTTCTTGTCCGGATAGACCAAGGTGGTGGCCGTGACCAGCCCCGTGATGGTCTCGCAGGCGGCCAGGGCCTTCTGGAATACCGTGCTGCGCTTGAGGCCGTGGGCGGCCTCGTTGTGCATCTTGATTGCGTCGACGATCTCCGGCGCCACGCCGCGGGCGGTCAGCATCTCCACGGACCTCAATCCGTGGACCTTGAGGTCCCCGCCGGTCAGCTCCACGTCGAGGTCGTGCAGCAGGCCTGCCAGCCCCCAGACCTCCTCGTCCTGTCCCAGCCGCCGGGCCGAGGCGCGCATCACCGCCTCCGAGGCCAGGCAATGCCTGAGCATGTTGGGGTTCTTCACATGCTCCCGCAGGAGGGCCCAGGCTTGGGCCCGATCGATGCCGGCGGAGACGCTCATGGCTTGGGCTCCTGGCGCACGTGGTGCGCCATGTCCGCAGGCAGGACGATGGAGAGTTCCACCAGCCCCGCGAAACGGCCGTCCTTATACCAGGGCGTCTGGTGGATGAGCTTCTTCAGCTTTCCTTTCTCGATGGTGTAGGTGTTGGGACGGGGGCTCTTGAGCATGTCGGCCAGGAGGGACCGCGCCGGCTCCGGGTGGCAGTCGAGCAGGCTCTTGCCGACCAAAGCCCGGCCGCCGTCCTTCCGGAAAACCTCGCCGGCGGCGCGGTTCATGCTCAAAATCACGCCCTGCTCGTCGCAGACCGTGATCGCGGCCGGGAGCTCCTCGGTCCAATCCTCCCCTCTCATGATTTAATTATATACTAAAGACGATGGACGTCGAAGCCTTCCGCAAGCTCCTGGACCGGATCAAGGTCCTGCGCGCCCCGGCCCACACGTTGGCCACCTTCGGGGCCACGCGCCTGACCTACCACCTGGTCTCTCCGGTCGAGGACCTCGAGAACCGCACCCGCCTGCGCCGGGGCACGGTGCTCTCCGAGAAGCCCAAGATCCTCACGCCGGAGGCCTTCGCCGAGCGCTTCAAAGGCTTCGGCCGCCAGGCGACGGAGTTCGCTCAGTGGCTCACCCCGACCTATCGGGACCTGCTGCGCGCCCTCGAGTACAATTTCAAGAACCAGGACCTCAAGACCCGGGTCATCTCAGGCGCACCGCAGGCCGTGGCCGAGCGCATCATCGCAGACCTCGACCGCCGGGAGGTGCGCGACGAGATGGTCATCGGCTGTCCCGACGCCGCCTGGGGCCTGGCCCTGATGAAGTTCACCCTGGATCACGCGGCCCGCTCCTTCCCCGAGCAGGTGCGCGACCTGGAGCGCCGCGGCCTCTTCGACCCCGAAGGCAAGGAGGCCGACCGTCGGCGCCGGGAGGTCGAGCAGCTCTTCGCCGCGGCCCGGCAGGACCGCGGCGCGGTGGATCTCTTGGGCCGCAAACTGCGCGAATACGGCCTGTTCGAGGAATACGAGGACCGCTTCCTCGCCTTCTTCTAAGGATCCGTGGATCCGATCCTCGAGCCTTTCAACTACCCGTTCTGGGGCGCGCTCTGCCTGCTCTGGGCCGAGATCTCCTATCTCCATATCTGGAAGATCCACCGCTGCTTGAGCCTCTCCTTCTGGACGGCCTTCGGGGCCTGCGAGCTGCGGGCCATGCTCGCCATGGGCTTGGCGGTCATCGCCGGCAACGTCCTCAAGAAGGCGCTGGGGCGGTTCGGGGAACTGTCGGTCCATGCGGGCTTTCTCCTGTTGACCATCGTCTATCAGGTCGGCGCGATCGTCTTCGCCCTCCAAGGATTGACCCTCCCCGCAATCTGGGACTTCCTGTTCGCCAAAGGCCTCGGCGGCGCCTGGGGGATGCTCAAGATCACGGGGTTCTCCGCGCCTTGCCTGGGCGGCTTCCTGGCGGGCCTGCTGGTCATCGTCGTCGTCGGCCTCATCCTCCTCGTCCTGTCTGAGCGATGGTCCAGGCGACGGCGATGGAGCCTGCGCCTAGCGCCCTTGGTGGCCCTCTGCTATCTGGCGGTGTTCCTGATCTTCCTGGAACAGGCGCTCAGCGGCTCACTCAAGACGGCCGACGCCTGGATGCAGGAGCAGGCGAGCGCTCCCCTCTACGTGGCCGTGCTGCACCCCCGCGGCTACGCGACCTATGAAGCCACGATCGACGTGAGGACCGCGGCCGCCCTCCCGGCCCCGCGACCGCCGGACAAAAAAGCCCTGACCGTCATCCTGGTGGTCGTCGAATCGCTGGGCGCCCGGTTCATCGATCCCGCGATCACGCCGAACCTCTCCCGCTTCCAGCATGAGAATTCCTCCTTTCCCCAAGCCTTCGCCAACGCCAATGGCACAGCCTTGGCTTGGCCTGCCATCTTCAGTTCCATTCACCCGATCTACAGGAAAGAAGGATTCTACCAGCCGGGAGCCGACATGTCGTCCGCCATGCAGGCCTGGCACGCGGCCGGTGTCGACATCAGCGTCTTCGCCGCCTCCAACCTGGATCATTTCAATACTCGGGCGCTGACGTTCGGACACGACAAGGATTGGATTCGGATCCACATGCCCGACCCGGCTCTCTCCACCCCGGAGAACGACCGCCTGGCCGTGCGCCGACTGCTGGAGGCGGTGAGCACGCAGGACGGCCGAGGCCGCCATCTCCATATCCTCATGCTCGACAGCACGCATGCCCCCTACTACTGGCCACCGGATCAGACGCCCAAGTTCCGGCCGATCTTGGATCTATCCGGTCTGACGATGGCCATCAGGTCCAAAGCCGAGGGCTATGACCTGCTGCGCAACCGCTACAAGAACGCCCTCCATTTCCTGGACGGACTGTTCGGGGACCTCGTGGCGCAACTGAAAGCCAGCCGGCGCTATCAAGACACGGCCATCATCGTCCTGGGCGACCATGGCCAGGAGTTCGGCGAACACGGCAGCACGACCCACGGCTCCAACCTCTTCAACACGCAGATCCATATCCCGCTGATCATGCGCCTGCCGGGGCTCCGCAGGCCGGCCACGGACCGGGTCGCCTCACAGATCGACGTCATGCCCACCCTGCTGGATTACGCCGGACTCGATCCCGCGACACTGCCCTCCCTCTGCGGGCATTCCCTGCTGCGCGGCCCAGGCCAGAAGATCCCCGCTCTGAGCATGCAGTATCTCAGGGACCTCCAGCAGTTCATGCTGAGCACCGGCGACTACAAGATCGGATTCTTCCTCTCCCACCGCGCCGGCGCCAGGCCGCTCGACGTGACCATGATCACGGACCGCGAGGACCGCCCGTTCGTCCCTGGCCAGGGCAGCCTCGCCGACTATCGGGCGTTCCTGGACCGGGAGTTCGTCCCGGCGCTGAACCGGACCGGCGTGATCACCATCCTGGCTCCGGCCGGCGACCGGGGCCGAGCCTTCTGAAGGGCCTGGCGCCACGCCTCGGACGGCCGAAGCTCTTTCACTCGCCCGACCCATTTGTGCTAGAATTTTTTCGGATCGAACCCATGCTCCCCCGAACTCTCCTGGCCCGTCGTCTCTGGGCCGCCTCAGCCGTACTGCTGGCGTCGGCGGTCTCGGTCAAGGCCGTGCGCGGCAGCCAGAAGCCCTACACTCCGCAGGCCCCCGCCTACCGCGAGAAGGGCCGGGCCGAGGCGCCCATCGTCATCGTTGAGTTCTCGGACCTGCAGTGCCCGGCCTGCCGCTTCGCGGTCGCACCGGTCAAGAACCTGCTGTCCATCTACGGCCAGGAGGCGCGGCTCATCTTCAAGCATTATCCTCTGCATCAACACCTCTCGGCTTGGCCTGCGGCCGTGGCCGCCGAATGCGCCGGCCGGCAGGGCCGTTTCTGGGACCTCCACGACCTTCTCTACGACAAGCAGGCGGAATGGGCCCCGCAGACCCCGCACGAGGCGCAGGCCAAGGCGTTGCGGCCGGGCTACCCCCAAGACTTCATCCCCTATGCGCGAAGTCTCGGCCTGGACCTGACGGCGTTCGAAGCCTGCCTTAAGGACCCCGCGGTCTCCATCCTCATCGAAGCCGACCAGAAGGACGGCGACGACCACTGGGTCCTCTCCACCCCCACCTTCTTCATCAACGGCAAGCGCTTCGCCGGCGCCCGGCAGCTCTCGGAGGGCGGCGTCCCATGGATAGAAAAGATCCTCAAGACCAGATGAGGACGGCGCCGTCAGGATGGCAGGCCGTCGACCCCTGGCTCGGCCTCACGGCCCGCCTGCTCGTCGGCCTGGTTTTCGTATTCTCCGGCACGCTCAAGGCTGCGGCGCCGGTCGAAGAGTTCGCCCTGGTCATCGAGAACTACGGACTGGTGACCTCACGCGACCTCATCCTCATCTTGGCGGCCTTCCTGCCTTGGCTCGAGGTCATTTTCGGCTTCGCCCTGCTCTTCGGGTTCCTGACCCGGGCCGCGGCCGCGGCCATCGGCGGAATGATCCTCGCCTTCGCCACCGCCATCCTCTACACGAAACTCAAGGATATCCGCCTGCCCAACTGCGGCTGCTTCGGCTTCGGCTTCCATCCGACCCCGTCCCAAGAATTGGCCCTCAACGGGCTTTGGGCCGCCTGCGCCATCCAGGCCTTCCGCCGCGGCGCCGAACGCCTGAGCCTCGACGCCTGGTGCCGCTCAAGTGATTGAGCCGGACCCGGCCCGTCCAGGCTCCGACCGACAGCTTCCCTTGACGCTCGCGCATAGGGTATAATTCTCGCGCTTCCGTTGCCCGGCCGCGCCTGCCCATGGCCAAGATACTAATCATCGACGACGATTATTCGATCGTAGAGTTGCTCTCCGACATCCTGACGCGCGAGGGCCACAGCGTGGAGACGGCCGGAGAAGCCGTGGAGGGCATGCAGAAGTCCCGCTCCCTCAAGCCCGACCTCATCATCCTGGACTATCACATGCCGGGGATGACCGGGGCGCACCTCTTCGAATCCCTGCGCCGCAACCAGGCCACGAACCTCACCCCCATCCTGTTCATGAGCGGCGAGGCCTCCGGAGAGGACATCCTGAAAGAGATCGCCGACCCGGACGGAGCCAGCTTCCTCGCCAAGCCCGTGCACCTGGATGATTTCCGCAAGGCCGTGCGCGAACTGCTGGCCTCTGGCGCCCCGCCGCAGCCCGGGAAACCCTGACCGGAACGTCGTTTTTTGCTAAGATAGCCCCGTATCCGCAGGGAGAATCCATGGCAATGACGAAAGGTGGAGCGGCCGGCCTGACAGCGGTCCTGGCCTGCGCCTTGACGCTTTCCGGCTGTACGTCCGGCAACATGCGGCTCAAACGCCAGGCCGGCGAGGACAAGGGCAAAACCGCTTCGGAGAGCGACAAACCGTACGTGCCAGGCGTCGAGGTCACCGAAGCGAGCCTGCGCGGCTCGGAGTTCACCTCGGTCCCGGATCTGGAGACCATCCATTTCGACTACGACAGCGCGACCCTCGGCGACGCGCCGCTGGCCGCCCTCAAGAAGAACGCCGAATACCTGAAGGCGCACGACGAGCTCGACGTCCGCATCGCCGGCTACTGCGACGAGCGCGGCACGGTGGAGTACAACCTGGCTCTGGGCCAGAAGCGCGCCAAGACGGTGCGCGAATACTACATCCGGCTCGGGGTCCCGGGCGCATCCTTGGCCACCATCAGCTACGGCAAGGAAGCCCCGACCTGTTCCGAGTCCACCGAAGACTGCTGGGCGCAGAACCGCCGAGCGGAGACGGGGGTGCGCTCCCGGACCCCGGCGCCCGCTCCTGGCGCCGCCCCGGCCCCCGGGGCCAGCGGCACCCCCTGATGAGGAAGATCCTTCCCCTCGGCCTGCTCTTGGCCTCAGCCGCAGCCCTGGGCGGCTGCGTCGCCACGCAAAGAGACGTGCTGGACCTAGAGAACCAGACCGACGAGCTCAAGCACCAGGTGGCGGACCTCAAGAAGACGATCTCCTCGATGCAGAGCAACCAGGCGGACCTCAGCGTGCAGATGCAGCGCCTCCAGGAGGGCCTCACCGCTTTCGGAGAGACCGTGCGCCACTCCGAAGGGCAGATGAGCGATCTGTCCTCTAAGATCGACGACCTCGCCGCCACCATCGGAAACAAGGTCGCGGCCATCGGCACCACTCTGACCACGGTCCAGGCCAAAAGCCTCGACGAGCAGAAGGCGTCCTTAGCCCAGCAGGAGGCGGCCCTGACCAACCAACTCCAGCAGACCGCGCCCTCGGAGCTGTTCCAGGCCGCCGATGTGCGCCTGAACAAGAAGTCCTATGACTTGGCCGCCAAGGGCTTCGAGGAATACATGAGCCGTTTCCCGAAGGGCGCGCTGGCGGACGTGGCCACCTACGACCTGGGCGAGGCCTACTACGGCCTCAAGAAATGGGAGTCCGCCGGCCGCCAATTCGGCGTCTATCTCGAGAAGTACCCCAAGAGCGGCTTGGTCGCTTCCGCCCGGATCAAGTACGCCCTCTGCCTCATCAACCTGCGCAAGAACCCCACCGAGGCCCGGCAGTATCTGGAGTCCGTCGTGGCGGACTTCCCCGCCAGCCCCGAAGCCAAAGCCGCGGCGCAGCACCTCAAGAAACTCGCGGCCGCGCCGGGGAAGAAGGCCGCAGGCTCGACGCCGTGATCGCGCTGGGCCTGAGCCTGGCCCTGGCCGCGTGGGGCGCCGCGGCGGCGCCGGAGGTTCACATCAGCCTGGCCGGACGCACGGGCGAGGCGCGCGCCATCGCCCTGGCCCTGCCGCCCTTCATCGCCGAGGACCATCAGCGGGGCGCGGACGCGCTCTTGGCCAAACAGCTGCGCGACGTGGTGCGCGACGACCTGCTCTTCTCGCGGTCCTTCAGCCTCCTGGAGGACGGCCCGCACTTCGACGGCGCCAACCTCAAGGACATCGTGCCCCAATGGAAAGCTCGCCTGGCCGGCTGCCTGCTCGTGGCCAAGGTCGGCGCCGCCGGCAAGCTGTCTCTTTCCGCCCAACTGGTGGACCTCGGCTCGGGCGAGATCCTCTTCGAGCGCTACTACCGCCAGGAGGCCGCCTTCCCCCGCTCTCTGGCGCATCGTTTGGCCGACGACCTGGTCCTGACCCTGACCGGCAAGAACGGCATCGCCCACACCCTGATCGCCTTCGCCAACGACTCCACCGGCCACAAGGAGATCTCCGTGATGGACTACGATGGGGCCAACCGCCGCCAGCTCACGGCCTACGGCTCCATCTCCCTGCTGCCCCGCTTCTCTCCCGACCGCAAGGCCCTGGCCTTCACCAGCTACAAGAACGGCAACCCCGACCTCTTCCGCATGGACCTGATGACCGGGAAGGTCGAACCCCTTTCCACCGACCAGGGCCTCAACATCGCAGGCGGCTTCTCGCCGGACGGTACGCAGCTGCTCATGACCCTCTCCCGAGAGAGAAGCCCCAACCTCTACCTCAAAAACCTCTCCGACAGCTCCGTCACCCGGCTCACGCAGCATTTCGGCGCGGACAGTTCCCCGACCTTCTCCCCGGACGCCGCGCAAGTGGCCTTCGTCTCGGACCGCTCCGGCAATCCTCAGATTCACATCCTCGACATGACCACCCAGCGGGTCAAGCGGCTCACCAACCTCAACTGGTGCGACTCGCCTGCGTGGTCCCCCACCGGGGAATGGATCGCCTTCGCGGGCCGCGCCCACAACAAGGACAAGATGGACATCTTCCTCGTGGACATCACCGGCAACCAGATCCGCCAGCTCACGCACGGCGAAGGCGCCAACGAAAATCCGAACTGGTCCCCGGATGGCCGCTTCCTCGCCTTCACCAGCACGCGCGCCGGGCATTCCGAGCTCTTCGTCATGGACGCGGACGGCTCCGCGCCCCACCGCCTCGCCGACATCCCGAGCAACACCTCCACCCCGACCTGGTCGGACTAGCTCAGCCCCTCCTGGGTCCGGGGGTGCATCTACGGCCCGGCGCTAAAGGCCGGGCTGGGGATTCGGTAGACCGAGAAGTCCGGGTTGGAGTAGATGGCCGGACCCAGGGGCCGACGCGAAACTGGAGCGACGAGATACCCGGCGCGATACCGCTGAGCCAGGCGCGAGAGCTCCGCACCGGCAGGCAGGGATTCGGCCCGCTGCGAATCGGCGACGCGCCTGAGCCACTCCGACCCGAATGCCGGCGCCCAGTGCACGGCGCAAGCGTCAGTCCATTCGGTCACGGGCGAGCGCTGGGAGAAGACACGGAAGCCTTGGGAAGTCACAGGCACGAAGAAGACCGCATCGACCGGCGTTTCCGCTCTCGCCCACTCCTGGACTCGCCGCCAATCCGCTTCCCGGGCGCTGCCGGCGCCAAGACTGCCTCCCGCGATGAGCCTGTGCCCCAGCCATGGGGCCATGGGCAACAGGCCCAGGAGCAGCGCCGCCAAGACTCTGCGGGCGGGCGGCGCTGCTCCTGGGCCGGGCTCCCCCCCCTGAGTCATGATGAGCGCGAAAAGCAGCCCCTGGGATAAGTTCCACCACGGCTGGACTGGGAAGATGAGGATGTTCCCCAGACAGCATAGGAGCCCCGCCGCGGCTCCGGAGCGCACCCAGCCAGGGCGATGCCGCTCGAGGACCATAAGCAGCAGGACGCACAGGGGATAGGGCGACGGGCCCAGACGCACGACGCAGGAGACCGACAGAGCGCAGAGCGCTAGGGGGCTGAGCCCCGGCTTCTCCAGGAGGGCCAGCATGTACTCGGCGGCGCATATGAGTCCCAGGACACAGAAGATCGCGTCGCTGCGGAAAAACTGGGCCAGGACCACCACTGGCACGGGCAGGACCTCACCGAAGACCCACGCCGCCAGCGCCATCACTCCTATCGCCGCGAGGAAGGCGCGGACGCTCCGGCTCGACAGGCAGCGCGGCAGGACGGACCAGATGAACGACAGGAGCAACGGGACCTTGGTCAGGATATCGGCCCATTTCGCGGCGGGCCACAGGCTCGGGAAATAATGGCCGGGATACCATAGCCTGAGGATCTCCAGAGTCTGCCGTCCGCCCCAGCCTCCGGTGGGCCGTTGCGCGCTTTGCCAAAAAACCCAGGGCAGAGCCGCCAAGGCGAAGACCAGCCAGCCTTGGAGGAGCTTCCGGCTCGGCATGGCGCAGAGGGTCGCCGCCAGGAACATGACGGCGACATGGCCGGCTACCATGCCGTTGAGGGCGCAGACCGCTGCCAGGAGCCCGAAGGCCAGCGAGAGCCTCTCCTCCAAGAACCAAGAGACCGACAGCAGCAGCAACGGCGCGGCCAGCGTGGTGTGGTAGAGGCTGCTCTTGATCATGGGCTCCTCGCCCAGGGGCGTGAGCACGTTCGTCAAAGGACTCACGGCGGCCAGCAGACAGGCCAGGACGGCAGTCCGGCGCTTGGCGAACATCATCGCGGCCGTCCGGTAGACGACACCGAACCAGAAGAGCCGCAAGGGGATGTAAAGAAACAGATGCAGGCGCTCCAAATCCAGGGCGCGGGACAGCCAGGCGATGAGATGAGGATAGAGGCTGGGGAAGCGGCGCATGGCCTCGATGTAAGGGTCGTGCGGATAGAGGCCGGACTCGTTAAGCTTTCGGATGAAGGGCAGCACCTGGATGACGTGCGGATCGCTTCCGAAGCTGTAGTCGTAGAACAACAGGTTGAGCAAGGCAGCCGCCAAGACCGTCATCCCAGGCGTCCAGGCCGCCGGAAGGCAGAGCGGGCTCGGGCGTTCAGCCACAGCGGGGCAGGATCAAGGTGAACCGGGCGCCCCGGCCGGGCCCGTCGCTGGAGGCTTCGATGGACCCGCCGTGCTTCTGCAGCACGCGCAGAGCCGCCGAGAGGCCCAGCCCACTGCCGTCTTTGCCTTTGGTGGTGAAGAAGGGCTCGAAGACGCGCTCCAGGTCCGCCGTTGGAATGCCCAAGCCGTCATCTGCGACGGTGACCTCGCAGAAGCTCGGCTTCCGGGACAGGCCGCGCCAGCTGAACTTCCCGGACGCGACCCGCGCCGCCACGCGAATACGGCCGCAGGCGCGGACCGCGTCGGCGGCGTTGTGGAGCACGGCGAGGATCGCCTCCCGGATCAGCACGGGGTCACCCTCCACGGGCAGGGGCTCCGCCAGGGAGACGGTCAGGCCGACGCGATTCTTCTGCAGGCGCGCCGTCAGGGCATCGATCGCGCTCCGCAAGGGTTCGCGCAGATCGAAGCGCGAGTGGTCCATCTCCTCGATGCGCCCCAGGTCCAAGAGGCTCTTGAGGATGTCCCGGCAATGGCCGACCTCGTCGCAGATCTGGGTCAGCTCCTTGAGTTCGCGCGGCGTATGGCGGCCGCGCTGGGCGAGGACCTCCGCGTTGACCATGATGGTGGTCAGAGGCCCCTTGATGCGGTGCGCCACCTCTCCGGCAAGCTGGCCCAGGGCGGCCAGCCGTTCATACTGCACCAGGCGGTCGTGGTGCCTGCGTTCGACCTCGCCTTGGGCCTGCCGGCTGTCGCGGGACAGGATGGCCAGCAGGGCCGACGACACCCACAAGAAGTTGAGGCGCAACCAGAAGCCGGCCTCATGGGGGAACCCTTGCGCGGGATGCCAGGCCGAGACCAGGTACAGGCCGGAGGTCACCACCGCCACGACCAGACTCTGGGTCAGACTGCGCATGAGAGCGGTGCCGAAGATGATGAGGAAGTAGATGAGATAGAGGTCCGAGTCGGGCTGCGTCCAATGCAGGATGAGGGAGGCGAGGGCCGCGTCGCCCATGAAGAAGCCCACCTGGAAGTACCAGCTCCCCAGCATCGCCTCCGCCGCCCCTTGCAGGACGATCAGCGACATCCCGGCCGCCGCCGTCAGGAACAGGAACCGGTCCGACCAGCCAGCCAGGCTGCGGTATTGATAGAGGAAGATGAGCAGCAGCACGGCCACGAACAGGCCTTGGAAAGCGAAATAGACGGCGCGCCGCCCCTTGTCGGCTTCAGGCATGCACGGCCTTGAAGCGATAGCCGAACTTGGGCACGGTCTCGATCAAGAGCCCCCGCTTGCCGAGCTTCTTGCGGAGGTTCTTGATGTGCGTGTCCAGGCTCCGCGTGGCTACCTCGGTCCCGTAAGAAGAGGTGTTCTCGATGAGATAGCTGCGGCTCAAGGCCCGGCCGCGCTTGGCGGCCAGCAAGTAGAGCACCTCGAACTCCTTGGGCTGCAGCCGCAGGGGCCGGCCGTCCACGGAGACGCTGCGGTTGTCCCAGTCCAGACGCACCCCAGAGATGGCAATCAGCCCGCGACGGGCCTCGGGCCGGCAGCGCCTGAACACGCTCTGAATGCGCGCCAGGAGCTCCAGCGCGCCGAAAGGCTTGACCACGTAATCATCCGCGCCGAGGTTGAGGCCCACGACCTTGTCACCCTCGCTGGCCAGCCCCGTCAGGAAGATGACCGGGATGCCGCGGGTGGCCGCATTGTCCTTGAGCGCCTTGAGCACTGCGCGGCCGTCACCTCCGGGCAGGCGGATGTCGAGCAGGATGAGGTCCGGACGCAGTCGGATGGCCGCGGGCAGGGCCTGGTCTGGGACGGCGACGTGCTCGAGCGCGAAGGAGTCCCCCAAAGTCAGGGTCTTCTCGACCGCGGCCACGATGAGGGGGTCGTCCTCGACGATCAGGACCTTTGGCATGCTGGCTGGGACTGGCCCAGCTTGCCCATTATAATGAATTCCCCTTTCCCGCACAACCAACAGGGGGCATCCCTCACCACTCCACGATCCGGAAGACATCCAGCGGGCCGCTATCGATGGAGTAAGGAAGGAACCCGAACTTGCTGGTGAAAAAACCAGCTCCTCCCCGCTGGATCAGGCGCAGCGGGACGCGATCGCGGCACACCAGGAACTCGGGCTGGCCCGCCGCGGGCCGGAAGGGCGGCTGCAGGATCCGGGTGTTGATCGTCGGGATGACCGCGATGTCGCCGGGCCGTGGAGCTTGCCACCCCCCCGCCAGCGCGTCGATCTGGGAGGCCTCGGCCTTTTCCATGTAATACTGAAAGCCCCAATGACCCGTGAACCAGAGGCGCCGGCCGCGGAAGCGCTCCGCTAGCATCCGGACGGTCTCCTTCTGGGCGCCCGCGTAGCGGTAATCCACCCGGGCCAAGGCCAAGGACAAGGCGAAGACAGCGACAAAACCGGCCGCGTAAGTCCGACGCAGGGTCTCCGGCGCCAGACGAGCCTCCAGGACCACGGCCTGGGCCAGGACGATGGGCATGATCAGGAAGGCCACATAGCGGGTGACGATGGACCAGTAGAAGAACAGCTGCAGGACCATCAGGACGGCGGCCCACGTGGCCAGCAATCCTCCATAAGGATGTCCGCGCAGCAGGCGGCAGCGGAAGACGCCCAGAGAGACGAGGGCCCCCAAGGAGAACACGACGCCCGACAGCCGCTGGCGCGCCGTGACCGCGGCCAGGTCCAGGAACGGGCAGAACAGGACCAGAACGACGCCCCCCGCCGCAAGCGCCCAGAGCCCCCAACGCCGCGGCCGGCGCATGACCAGCAGAGGCCAGGCCATGGTGACGAGCCCGCAGCCTCCAGTGAAAGCGAGGAGGGCGCGCAGACGATCGAAGAACTCGCGACCGGACACGGCAGGGGACTGGCTCAGGCTTCGCCAAGCGCTCCCGAACACCCCCCCCCACGGTCCCGGTCCTCCCGTCCAAGACCCGACAGCCAGCGCGATGGCCAGAGGAGCGGCCGTCAGTCCGCCGAAGAGCGTCAGCCATCTCCAGGATCGGCGGCGGCGCCCCGCGGCCAACGCCAGCAGGAGGACGAAGACGGCCGTGCACTTGAACAGCAGAGCCGCCGCGATCAGGGCTCCCGCCAGGATGGACCAGGCCGGACGATCCTCATCGAGGGCCCTCAGAAAACAGGCCAAGCCGGCCAGGCCGAACGCCGCGATCATCTTGTCCGGCAGAAGAAGCTGCATGTTGATGAGATAAGCCGGTCCGGACAGAATGATCAGGGTGGGCCCCAGGGGTCGGCGCAACAGACGCGCGGCCAGCGCGTAGAGCGCCCAGGCCGCCATCAGGTCGAAGGGCAGGAACGCCAGACGCGTGAGCCATTCCGCACCCCCGGTCAGGCGTATGACCGGAGCCAGGAGGTACGGGAAGAGCGTCGGGAAGGCGATGAAGACCCTCATCGGGGCCGAAAATCCATACCAGTTGTAGGCGAAAGAAAGCGGATGGATGGGGTCTCTCAGGATCTGCTCTGCAATCGCGAGATAGTAGGGTTCGTCCACGTGATAGGCCTTGCCGGCATAGAGCAAGCCGACCAGGACCACGAAGCCGGCGACGACAGCCAGGGGCCCGCGCGCGCCGCGTGTCACGGCTGGCGCGCCTGCCTCGAGAAGGTCGTCGCCTGCGGCAGCGCCTCACGCCGCGGTAGTTCCCCGGAAGGCCGGGAACGCTCGTCATCCCTATAAGCCATCCCTAGGCCCTCTTGGCGAGCACATTGCCCATCCATCTCAGCATGCTGCCGTCCTCCGGGCCGCGCCCTTGGGTCTGGCGCAGATGCCTGGCCAGTTCGCGCTGGAGCCACGGGATCTCTGTCTTGCCCGTCCCGAGATACTCGACGTCGGGCAACAGATGCGCGTACTCGGCTCCGGCGAGCCACCCGGGGTCGACGCTGCGGCGCCGGACCAGCACCAGATTATCATCATCCCAGTAGACCAAGGCCCAGGCCGCCTTGGGCATGTAGGTGAGATAGAACGGCTGGCCCCCGAAGAAACTCTTGCCGTCAGCGCCGGTCAGCCTCTGCATGCTGGAGTAGCGGCGGCTGCGCTGCAGACAGGCGACCTCGACTTGATATTTATCCAGCAGACGCTGCCAGCTCTCCGGCCGGTGCCCGGCGGCGGCGCTCTCAAGCAGCAGGTCGTGGAAGATATACCGGCCGTCATAGAACACGCGGTAATCGGGATACAATCGGAAGCCGAGATAGCCCCCATGATGCCACACGTTGAGCAGCCTCTTGCCTTTGAGGTGGTCTTCCTGAGCCAGGAACCGGCACATCATCCAGGCCGGCTCGGAACACCACTTGGTCCCGCTGAAGATCGGGACCGCGGGCCAATTCCCCATCGCGATATCGAAGGACGAGAGGGCTCCCACAAAAACGCCGACAGTCCCCAGGGACCACAGCCATTTCCGGCCCGGCCGCAACTCTCGGATCCAGGACAGCGACAACGGGACCGCCAGAAGGAAGAAGAAGGGCCGGTGCCGGACGTAGGCGGAGGAGATTACAAGGAAGTACGCCAGCGACAGGAGGTGGGCGTAGGCGGTCCGGCGGGTCCGGACGAAATGCGCCAGAGCCGCCGACAGCGAGAAGACCACCAGCAGGCAGTAGGGCCAGGCGTCGAGACGGGTCATATCCGGAGGCTGCCACTCGACGATGAAGTCCTGCAGGATGGGCAGCAGGCGCGCATGCTCGAGCAGCACGCCGTAGAGCTTCCAGCCATACGGGTTGCCCAGGGTCGCCAGGGCCGCGACGGCCAGCACCCCCAGATAGGCCGCGGCGCGATCCCAGGGCAGCCAGCGGCGGCCATAGACCCACGGCAGCGCGGCCTCGATGAGCTCCCCGGCGGCATAGAAACCGATGAGCAGAAGCCCGAAAGCGAATCCCAGATGAAGATTGGCCCAGAGGCAGAACCCTAGGGCGACCCAAGCCAGGTGCGCCGCCCGGGGCTTGAGCCTTCCCTGCCGGAACGACTCCAGCCCCCAGAAGACGCAGACAAAGAGGATCAAGGAGAAAAGGTCGGGCCGCAGGCTGACGTTCTGGCCCTGCATCATGAAGAGCGCGCCGAGCCCCCGGACCCAATCGTTGAGGCCGAAGAGCCTCAGCACGCGGAGGAAGACCGCCAGCAACGCAGACAGCAGGACGGTGCGCAGCACGATGAACCCGGCATAGCCTCCGATGACATAGACCGGATAGTAGAGCAACTGGGTCAGCCACTCGAAATCGCACCAGGGCTGCCCGCCCAGCGTATGGGATAGGAAGTCCGCTCGGGGGATGGTCCCGGTCTGCAGGATGTGACGCCCCGCGCTCAAGTGCCAGAACAGGTCGGGGTTGATCTCCGGCACAAAGAAGCTGCTCAGCGCCATGGCCACGGCCAGGCAGAAGCAAGCCCTCTCCAAGCCCGGCAATGAATTCCGCCAAAGAGCGCGAAGCGACTGGCCTGCGGCTTCACCCATGAGGGAGCACCTGGCTGTCACGATGAATCCGCCAGGGAACCGGGGTCCCCTGACGGATCCGTTGCGCCTGCGACGAACGTCCCTCGTCCGCTATTGCGGCAGCAAGTCTCTGACGACGTTGCCGTCGTTACCGGAACTGTAGTTCCCGGTGAGGGAATTGAAGACGACCGTGTATTGGGAGGTGTACGGGGCCGGGGCCGCAGGGGAAGTGTTGCGGGTGAAGGTGACCTGCCAACCCGAGGCCACGGCTCCGCCGGCGAAGGACGTCGCGGCATTGCTGAAGTACTTGAACGCAGGGATGGTGACGTCCAGAGAGTTGAGATCGCTGGAATAGTTCCCGCCCCGAAGAGCGTATCTCTCCTGGGAGTTCCTCATATCCCCGATATACGAGGTCACCTCAGTGACGCGGCCCTTCTCCACGACCCTGAAGTACTGCGGGACAGCGACCGCGGCGAGGATACCGATGATGAGGACCACCACCAGCAACTCGATGAGCGTGAAGCCCCGGGTTTGCCTCTTATGTCTCATATTCCCCCCTCTTACAAAAGCTATGGATATCTTACCAGATGAGCCGTGCATTATGGGAGAGCGAGTTGTGGATGTTTTGTGAATTGACGTCCGCCCGGATCGGGGGCGGTCCATGTTCATGGCCGCGACCGGAGGCTCCGCCTCAAGTCGCGCCGGGCCAGCTCCAGCACGACGCGATAGCGGGGCTCGTCCGGCTCGAGCCCAGCGGCCGCCTCGAGGGAAGGGACGGCCTGGGCGAAACGGCCTTGCCGGGCCAACAATGCTCCGAGATTATACTGCGCCTGGGCGGCCCGCGGATCGAGCGCCACGGCCCTCCGGAATTGCTCCAGCGCTAGGGCCGTCTCCCCTTGACCCACAAAAACCACGCCGAAGAGGTCATGCGCCGCGCTCCAATCCGGCCGCTCCTGGACGAGGCGCTCGAGCCGCAGGCGGGCTTCCGGCAGAAGGCCGGCTCCCGCCAGGGCCTTGGCCAGACACAGGGTGGCCAGGCCGTCGTCCGAGCCGGACCAGCGCAAGGCCGCCCGCGCATAGACGACGGCGGAACGGGGGTCGCCGGCGCGGGTCAGGGCGTCGGCAAGATTGAGATTGGCGTTGAACGAAGAGGGGGACCGAGCCAGGACGCCGGCCCACAGCCGGACATCATCATGGCAGACGCGGATCTGGGCCTGGACGAGCTTGGCGTTGACCCCCAGGCCCAGACACAACGCGGCCGCCGCGTAAGACCAGCGCGACCCGAAGCGGAGCCCCTTCCAGGCACGGCAGGCCGGAACCGCGACGCTCCCGGCCAACAGAGCCCATCCCAGGCAGGCCAGATAGGAATAGCGCAGCGCGACGAGCTGGGGTCCGTTCTGAAGGAGTCCCAGCACGGGCAGGAGCATCGCCAGGTAATACGCCCACAAGGCGGCCGCGGCCCGGCCGACGACCCCGGACCGACGCAAGGCCCAGGCCGCCACGGCCACGATGAGCAGGCTCTGCCAGACCATGGGCTCCCTGAGGCTCAGGCGCTCCGGAAGCGGATACAAGGCGCACAGCCGCATCGGGACCAGCGTCTTCGCGAGATAGAACCCCACTCCGTAGAGGCTCTGCGCCAAGCGACTGGCCAGGCCGTACTGAGCCACCGTGACGAAGTTCCGGGTGATCACCTGCGCGCGTATGGCCATGAAAGCGTCGGCCGACGCGATGAGGAGATACGGGACCTTCTCGGCCAGCAGGCCGAGCACCGCCGCGGGACGCGCCGGCATCCGCAATCTCTCCAGAGGATAATAGTCCAGAATCAGGAGAACGACCGGCAGGGGGACGACGCTGGGTTTCGACAAGGCGGCCAGCACGAAGCACGCGACGGACGCGGATATGAACCGCCAGCGCCGTCCCGGCCCCACGGCCTGGGCCTGCACATAAAGACAGAGCGTCGCCAGGAAGAACGTCCCGGCCAAAAGGTCGCGTCGCTCGCTGACCCAGGCCACGCTCTCCACCCGCAAGGGATGGAGCGCGAAGGCCAGCGCGGCCAGGGCGGCTCCGGCTCGCAGCGTGGCTCGGTCTTCCCGCGGGAAGACCCGGCACAGAAGCACACCCGCCAATCCATAGAAGATGACCGTGTTGGCGGCGTGCAGCAGCAGGTTCGTCAGATGATAGCCGAACGGCTGCAGCCGCCACGCCGAATAATCGATCGCGTAGGACAGCCATGCCAGCGGCGCGAAAGTCGACATCGTCGCGGTGGTCGACATCCAACGCAGATGCCGCAGGTCCAGACCCCGGAACCCCATCGTGCGGACCACGAACGCCCAATCGTCCCACACGAACTCATTGCGCAGGATGCCGGCGAAACACAGGCAGGCCAGAAGGAACAAGGCCGAGCCCAGCCACACGCCGGACTCTCGGAAGGCCCCGGACCGCCGGGCCGGGTCCCTGGAGAGCACTCTGGGGAGGCTTCCCTAACGCCGGAAGCAGGCCCGGCACCGGGCCTCGTACTTGTCCCCCGTGCCCACCTCGATGAGCTTCTTGGTGTTGGAGAGGCGCTGGGACCGGTTGGCCGGACTGCCGCAGACGGAGCAGATGGCGAGGTTCTTGCTCACGAACTCGGCCACGCCCATGAGCTGGCTGGTGACGGGGAACGGCACGCCGCGATAGTCCTGGTCCAAGCCCGCCACGATGACGCGCCGGCCCTGGTCGGCCAGGGTCTCGCAGACGCCGATGACGGCCTCGTCGAAGAACTGCACCTCATCGATGCCCACGACCTGGGTATCCGGCTCGACGAGGTCCAGGATGTCCTTCGCCTTGGCCACGGCCCGGGACGGAGTCTTGGAAGAATCGTGGGACACGATGTGGTCCTTGGCATAACGGGTGTCCAGGGCGTGGTTGAACACCTGGACCTTCTGGCGCGCGATGGTCGCCAGCCGCAGGCGCCGGATGAGCTCCTGGGTCTTGCCCGAGAACATGGAGCCGACCACGGCCTCGATCCAGCCTCCCGCCTGCCCCCAGTGCAGGGGTGCGGCCGGCCGATGGCTGGTCTTGACTCGTACCCGCTTCATTTGGAGGTCCTCCCCTTGAGCCTCGCCGCGTACTGTCGGCTGTAGTATCGGCGGTAGACGCCGCCTTTCTTGAGCGGCCGCCACCACGCTTCGTTGGCCCGGTACCAGTCCACGGTGGCCTGGAGGGCTTCGGTGAAGCCGCAGGAGTGCCGGAAGCCGAGCCTCTTGAGCTTGGAGCAGTCCAAAGCGTAGCGCCGGTCGTGCCCCAGCCGGTCCGGGACGCGACGCACGAGCTCGGGCCCCACGCCCATCAAAACCCTGACCCTCTCGATGAGCTCCCGGTTCGAGCAGGAATGGGTCCCGCCGATATTATAGATCTCGCCCGGGCGGCCGCGGCGCAAGACGAGTTCGATGGCCCGGGCATGGTCGAGGACGAAGAGCCAGTCCCGGACGTTGCGGCCGTCGCCATAAAGGGGAAAAGGCTCTCCATCCATCCAGTTGGTGATCATCAGCGGCAGGGCCTTCTCGGGATACTGATAAGGGCCGAAATTATTGGAAGCCCGGGTCACGAGCGCAGGCAGGCCATGGGTCACCACATAGGAACGCACCAGCAAGTCCGAGGCGGCCTTCGAGGCGGCGTAGGGGCTGTTGGGTTCCAGGCGGTCGCCCTCCCGGGAGAGCCCTTGAGCCACGCTGCCGTAGACCTCATCGGTGCTCACATGGACGAAGCGGCCGACCTTGCGGCGCAGAGCCGCGTCCAGGAGGACCTGGGTCCCGATGACGTTGGTGCGCAGGAAGACCGCGGCGTCGAGGATGGACCGGTCCACGTGGGTCTCGGCCGCGAAATGGACCACTGCGTCGGCGCCTTTCATGCAGCGGTCCACCACCGCCGGATCGGCGATGTCGCCTTTGACCCAGCGATAGCGGGGATCGCGAGACAAGTCGGCCAGGTTGGCCGGGTTGCCCGCATAGGTGCGCAGGTCGAGGTTGACGATGCGGACCCGGCGCTCAGAGGCGAGCATGTGCCGGATGAAATTCGAGCCGATAAAGCCCAGTCCGCCGGTGACCAGGAGGCGCATCTAGGCGGCCGTGGCCGTCTGGCGGCCGCGGAAGTAGTGCTCGACGAAATAGTCCCAGGTGTCCCGCAGGCCGGGCTCGAGCCCCATCACGGGCTTGTAGCCCAAGAGCCTCCGGGCCTTGGAGATGTCCGCGTAGGTCTTGCGCACATCCCCCTTGCGCATGGGGTGGTGCCGGCGCTCCAGGCGCCGGCCCACGATATCCTCGATGACCGCGATGATGTCGAGGAGGGAGTAGCACTTGCCGTTGGCAATATTGAAGTTCTCGCCGATGCCTTTCTTGGAAACGGCCGCCAGCAGGTTGGCCTCGACCACGTTGGCCACGTGCGTGAAGTCCCGGGACTGCTTGCCGTCCCAATGCACCTCCAGAGGCACTCCCATATAGGCCTGCTCCATGAACTTGGGGATGACCGCGGAGTAGAGTGATTCCGGGTCCTGCCGCGGGCCGAAGACGTTGAAGTAGCGCAGGCTCATGGTCTCCAGGCCGTAGGTCTTGGTGAAAAGCATGGAATAATGCTCGCCGGCGAGCTTCTGGGCGGCATAGGGAGACACGGGCCTGGGCAGCTGGTCCTCGCGCTGCGGGAAGAGCGCGGCGTCGCCGTAGGCTGAACTCGAGGAGGCGTAGACGAAGCGCTCGACCTTGGCCTCACGCGCGGCGATGAGCATGTTGAGGGTCCCGGTCGAGTTGGACTCGTGCGAGACGACCGGGTTGTCCACGGACTTGGGCACCGAGCGCAGCGCGGCCTGGTGGATGACATAGCACGCGCCTTTCACGGCCCGCCGACAGTCCGCCAGTTCGCGGATGTCTCCCCGCTGGAATTCGATCCGCTCCCGGAAGGACGCCATGTGCTCGAGTTTGCCCGTGCAGAGGTTGTCGAGCACGCGCACCCGCTCGCCCCGGCGCACGAGTTCGGAGACGATGTTGGAGCCGATGAACCCGGCACCGCCTGTGACCAGCCAGAGTCTTTTCTTGCTTGCCATATGCTCCCTTGACGATGACGTCTTACTGAGCGCGCCCCAGTCTAGCATTTCCGCCCCTGGCGCCGCTGGGCAGGCGGACGGTCTAAGGCCTGTCCTCTCGCCCCTGGGCCCGCTCCGGGAACCACTCCGACTCCCAGTCATGGACCTTCTGCCGGTCCGCATCGAAACCGCCGAACTTCATCTCGATGCGGATGCTGGCCTCTTTCACGTTGCCGGGCCGGAACCGGCAGGTCAGCTTGGTGTAGAAGTCGTGCCAGCGTCTGACCAGCGAGACCTCCTTGTCGAAGATGTAGTATCCGCGCAGCCCGCCGACGCCCCCGGGGCTGGAGACCACGGAGCGCAGAGCCCCGGCCACGTGCAGGGTGCCCGTCGAGTTGGCCCAGCCGAGCTCGGTGTTCATGTAGTATTGAGCGACTTCGGTCTTGTTGTAGCCCGCGCCCGCGGTCAGGAAGGCCCCCAACTCGTCGCCCCAGGTGCCGTTGAAGACGAGGTTGCGGTTGCCTTGAGCGAGCTGATAGTCGTCGCGCAGAGCCAGATTGAAGGCGGACCGGGGCGTGAGGGAGATATCGGTGGTGATGGGCTGGACCCGGTCGCGGAAGCCCAGAGTATGGTCCTGGAACACCCGGAAGTCATAGCCGGACTGCACCCGCACTAGCACGACGCGATTCGGCCGGAACGCCTGCAGGGCTGAAAGGAGGTTGGCCTCCACCCCATGGTCCACGGCGGCCGCGTCGACCGAGACAGAATCCGGCTGCAGACGCCGCGTGTAGGTCTCGGTGACGTCGAGGTCTCCGGCCAGGGTCCTCAGGCGCAGGGTGCCCGCGGTCGTGTAACGGCCCACCGAAGAGTTGTGGAACATCGTCGAGGTGGCGCTGGCGTAGGACACGCTGCTCCAATCGGAGAAGGTCTCGCTGTAGCTCACACGCGGCGTGAAGCTCAAACGGCGCGTCAGCGCGAAGACCCGCGTGCCCTCCCAGGCCCCATTGACCGATTTCTGCGTGAAGCCGCGAGCGAGGCTGAAGTTGTTGTCCGCGTATCCGGAGAGGGTGTTGAGCCAGGGCAGGCCGAAGAACTTGAGCTGCGCCGACTGCACGTCGAGCCGGGGCGTGTCTTCCTGGGTCTTGGTGAAGGTGTTGGTGGAGATGGCGTCGTCCTCACGGGAGTAGCTCAAACGCATCGTCGCCTGGGGCAGGCGGTAGACCAGAGCGCCGCTGTTCATCAGATTCGGGGTGATGGGGAAGAGGCTGGACCGCGCGTAGTCGTTGTTGAAACTCGGGTCGGAGAGGGCCTGCAGGCGGCCCTGGATCGAGAAGGAACTGGCGAAGCCTTGGTAGAGGTCCCCGTTCAAGGACCAGCGGTCGGAGCGGCCGCCCGTCTCATTGATGTTATAGATGGAGAGGGCTCCGCGCGAGTCCTCCCCTTTGCGCCGGAACAACTCGCCCCCGGCGCCGAACCCCTGGGAGCTGTAGTAATCCAAAAAGAGCTTGCTGCGCCAAAAGTCCGAATGCTGGGTGGTCAGGGTGGTCTTGAGGAAAGCGCCGTTGCGGTGGTCGTAGCCCGGCTGGATCTTAAAACGCAGGAAGTGGGTCTTGACGAGGGACTTGTAGAGCAGCGGCGTGTAGAACAGGGGGAGTTTCCCGAGCATGAAGACGACGTTGCGGGCGAAGAGGTACTTCTCCGGGACCACGGTCACGGCGCTGGCATGAAAATGGTAGTGGGGCGGGACATAGCTGCAGCTCGTGAAATCCGCCTTCGTGTAATAGAGGCGACGCTTCTCATCGAGGACCATGCTCTTGGCGTGCACGCGCCAATCGCCGTAGCCGGCCGAGGCGTTGAAGAGCTCCCCGGTGTGGTCCACGAAATCGAAGTCGCCGGCGGAGCCGGAGACGGCACTGGCTCCGTCGTCGATGAACAGAAAGCCTTCGGACCGGCCCCGATGTCGGGCGGTGTCGATCCAGAGTTCGTCGCCTTGGAGCGTCCAGGTGGATTCCTTGACGCGCACGTCGCCCTTGAGGTGGATGAGCTCCCGGTCGCGGTCATAGTCGAGGTGCTCCGCGCTGAAGTCGAGGTGCGAGCCCGCAGGCGGCGCCGGGAGCGCATACGCCTGGGTGGACAGAGGCACAGAAGGCTCCGCCGCCGCCGGAGCCGCGGACCAGACCAGAGACGCCAGCAGGAGGCCGGTCAGCGGCAAGATTCCTCCAAGGCTAGAAGGGCCGCGCCCACGCAGCCGCCGTTGGGATTGGCCGCGCAGCCCAGTTTGACCGCGCGCAAAGCCGTGCCGAAGGGCCGGCTGCGGAAGACGCGCCGGATTGGGTCCAGGATCCAATGCCCCGCGTTGGAGACCCCGCCCAGGAGCAGGAGCGCGTCGGGATTGAAGACCATGACCGCGTTGGAAAGCCCGAGGCCGAGCATGCTACCGGTCCTCTCCCAGACCTCGGCCGAGACCTCGTCGCCCGCATCGGCCGCGAGCTTCAGGAGCTTGGGGGTGAGGGCCTCGAGGTCCGGAACCAGCCGGCGCAGGACGGCGCCGCGCCGCGGCCGGCCGTGCAGCAGCCGGCGCGCCGTGCGCAGGATCCCGTAGGTCCCGGCATAGGCTTCGAGGCAGCCGCGCCAGCCGCAGTGGCAGGGCTCGCCGTCCGCGACGACCTGGGTGTGGCCGATCTCGCCGGCCGAGCCGGTCGCGCCACGCTGCAGGCGGCCGTCGACGACCAGGCCCCCGCCCACGCCGGTGCCCAAGGTCACGCCGAGCATGTGGCGCGGCCGGCGCTTGAGCTCGGTGACGTAAGCGCCCCAGACCGCGGCGTTGGCGTCGTTCTCCATGACCGTGGGCAGGCGCAACCGTTTGCGGAAGGCGTCCCGGAAGGGGTAGCCCTGCCAGCCGGGCAGGTTGGGGGTCAGGCGCAGGCGGCCGCGCCCATGGTCGACGTCTCCGGCCACGCCGAAGCCCAAGGCGCCGGCCACCAGGCCCTGCGCTCCCCAGGCCTTGAGCATGTCGCAGATCCGGCGCACGAAGGCCGCGGGGCCGAGGTGCGTCTGCGTGGGCACCTGCTCGAGCCGGAGCACGTGGCCGGCCGGCGAGACGGCCGCGAGCTTGGCGAAGGTCCCTCCCACGTCCACGCCGAAAGCGATCTTAGGCATGACTCTCTCCATTCAGGATCCTGAGCGCTTCCGCGGCCAGGTAGAAAGAGCCGCACACCACCGCGGTCTTGGGCGCGGCCGGGTCGCGGAGCCAGCCGCGCACCGCCGCGGCCGCCTCGGGCTCGACTCGGACCGAGGCGCGCGGGGACTGGCGGCGCAGTTCGTCGGCCAGCACCGCGGCGGGCAGGGCCCGGGCGCCCGGCGGGGCGGTGGCGACCACGTCCCGGAGCATGCCGGCCAGGCGCCCGGCCACCGCGCCTTTGTCCTTGTCCTTCATGAGGGCCAGGATCCAACGCACTCGGCCGGGATGAAAGCCTTTCACGGTGCGCACGAGCTCTCCCATGGCCTCGGGGTTGTGCGCTCCGTCTACGACCGCGGTCTTGCCGTTCTTGGTCAGCACGTGACAGCGGGCGGGCAGCCGCACCTGCCGCAGGCCCCGGCTCCAAGCATCTGAACTCACGGGGCTGACGCGGTCCAGGACCGCCCGGGCCAGGGCCGCGTTGCCGCCCTGCCGGGAACCCAGCAAAGAGAGAGCGAAGCTCTTGCGGCCGTCGCTCAAGACCTGCAGGTTCTTCTGCCATCGGACCGAACAGGTCTTGAAGGGCCGGTCCACGATGGTCAGGGGGGCCTTCAAAGCCTTGGCTCTGCGCGAGACCACGGACCGCGCTTCTGCGGGCAGGGTCGGACAGAACACGGGGACTCGCGGCTTGATGATGCCGGCTTTCTCCGCGGCGATGCGCGGCAAGGTGGCACCGAGCCACTGCATGTGGTCGAAGTCTATCGAGGTGATGACGCAGGCCAGGGGCCTGGGAACCACGTTGGTGGCGTCGAGCCGCCCGCCCAGCCCGGTCTCCAGAACCGCCGCCTCGACCTGGCGCTCTTGGAAATGGAGGAAGGCCACGCAGGTGAGCAGCTCGAAATAGGTGAGTTCATCATCCTGCTCGGCGGCCAGCACCCGGCCGAGCAAGCGCGAGAAATCCTTCTCCGGAATCATCTTCCCGCTAACTTGGATGCGTTCGCGCACGGACTCGAGGTGCGGGGAGAGGTAGAGCCCGGTGCGGCGTCCCGCGGCGCGCAGCACGGATTCGAGGATGGCGCAGGTCGAACCTTTGCCGTTGGTGCCCGCCACGTGGATGCAGGGCAGAGACTTATGAGGATCGTCCAAGCGCTTCAAGACGCGCTTGACGCGGGAGAGTCCAAGCAGGATGCGGGTCTCCTGTCGCTCGGCGAGGACCCGCAGAGCCTCCCGGAAGGTCATGCCTTGACGCGCTTGATCCGCGCGCCCAGCGCCCGGAGCTTGATCTCCACGCGCTCGTAGCCGCGGTCGATGTGATAGACGCGCGCCACCGAGGTGCGGCCGTGCGCGGCCAAAGCCGCGACCAAGAGCGCGGCGCCGGCCCTAAGGTCCGAGGCCATGATGGGCGCGCCGGAAAGCGCGGGCACGCCCTGGACCAGGCCCGTGTCACCCGAGACCGCGATGCGCGCTCCCATGCGGCCGAGTTCGGCCGCATGCATGAAGCGGTTCTCGAAGACGGTCTCCTTGACCCGGCTGCTGCCTCGGGCCAAAGACATCCAGGCCATCCAGGGCGCCTGGATGTCGGTGGGGAAGCCCGGATAGGGGGCGGTGGCGACGGGGACGGGCCGGGGCCGTCCCTTCATGGAGACTACGATCTGCCCCGCGCCTTCGCGGACCACGGCCCCGGCCGCGCGCATCTTGACGGTGAGGGCGTGGACCTGGGACGGCTCGACGCCGAGCAGGCGCACGCTGCCGCCAGTCGCGGCCGCGGCCAGCATGAAGGTCCCGGTCTCGATGCGGTCCGGGATGACGCTGTGGCGGGCGCCTTTGAGGCGCCGGCTGCCGCGCACCACGATGGTCGAGCTGCCGGCTCCGGTCACCTTGGCGCCCATGGTGGTGAGGAAGGCGGCGAGGTCCTCGATCTCGGGCTCGCGGGCCGCGTTGACGATGGTGGTGGTGCCCTCCAAGGCGGCGGCGGCCATCATGAGGTTCTCGGTGGCGCCGACGCTGGGGAACTTGAAGCGCACGCGGCCGGGCCGCATGGGCGAATCGAGGATGAGGTCGCCTTGGTCGAGGACGCGGCGGGCGCCGAGGTCCTCGAAGCCTTGGATATGGATGTCGATGGGCCGCACTCCGATGGCGCAGCCGCCCGGGATGGGGACGCGGACCCAGCCGAAGCGGGCCAGGAGGGGGCCGGCCACGAGGACGGAGGCGCGCATCTGCTTGACGAGGTCGTAGGGGGCGCGGGTCTTGAGGGGCTTGTCCGCATGGACGTAGACACGGCTGCCGGAGACGTCCACGCACTTGCCGATGGCCTCCAGCACGCGGAAGGTAAGGCGAATGTCGCGCAGGCGCGTGGGGACGTTCTCGATGATGCAGGGTTCGTCCGTGAGGAGAGTGGCGATGAGGATAGGCAAAGCGGCGTTCTTCGAGCCGCTGATGCGGACGTCCCCGCGCAGGGGTGTGCCGCCGTCGATGATGAAACGGTCCATATTTTGTTAGGAAAATTATACATAAACCCGTGGCCGTTACGGGAATTGCGGGACCAGAAGAGGCTTAGAACCGCGCGACCGCGATGCGGTCGAGCCCCTGCAGGTCCTTGCGGATCTCGACTTCCCGACCACCGGCTTTCTCCAGGATATCCCGGACCGCAGGCCCCTGCGGCGCGCCGATCTCGAGGAGCAGGAAGCCGTCCTTCTTGATGTGCCGCGGCGCGTCGGCCGCGATGGCGCGGATCGCGTCCAGCCCGTCTTTCCCCCCATCCAAAGCCAGACGCGGCTCGCTGCGCACCTCCGGCTCCAGACCGTCGATCTCGCCCGATGGGATGTAGGGAGGGTTCGACACGACCATATCCGCCCAGCCGGAAGCCTTGGCCGCCGGCTTGAAAAGGTCTTCCTTGAGAAAACGGATGCTGCGGCTCACCCCGTGGGCCGTCGCGTTATTCTGGGCCAAGGCCAGGGCTGGCGGGCTGATCTCGGTGGCATAGACCATGGCCCCCGGGACGCTCTTAGCCAAGGCGATGGCCACGCAACCCGTGCCCGTGCCGATCTCCAGCACCACCGGGCTCGGCCGGCCCAAAGAACGCAGACGCCGCTGCGCCTCGGCCGCCAGCTCCTCGGTCTCCGGCCGCGGCACCAGGACCTCCCGCGTCACCAAGAGGTCGAGCCCCATGAAGTTCTGGGATCCCAGGACGTACGCCAAAGGGATGCGCTCGCCGCGCTCTTTCACCAGATTCCAGAAATGGAAGCCCTGCTTCTCGTCGAGAGGATGGGAAGAGCCGAGCCTCACATCATTCCGGCTGGTCTTAAGGACCGCAGCCATGATGAACTCTGCGTTGGCCTGCGCCTCGGAGACCCCGCGCGCCTCCAAGAAAGCGACGGCCTCGGCGAGCCACACTCCGACCGGCCCTTTCCAGCCCCGCGGATGGCGCGGCAGAGGCACCCCCTTCCTGCGGCCCGGCTGGCTCAAGCCTGGGATTCCTCCAAGGCCTTGCGCCGCGCCTCGACGCGCAGGGCTTCGAGCACCGGCCCGACCTCGCCCTCCATGATGGCGGGTAGGCTGTGCCAGGACTGCTCCAGGCGGTGATCGGTCACCCGGTTCTGAGGGAAATTGTAGGTGCGGATCTTCTCGGAACGGTCGCCCGTGCCCACCTGGGAGCGCCGCGCTGAGGCGTTCTTGTTGAAGGCCTTCTCGCGCTCCTGGTCCGCCAGCTTGGCCAGCAGACGCCGCATGGCCTTCTCGCGGTTGCGCCCCTGGGAACGCTCCTCCTGACATTCCACCACCAGACCGGTCGGGATGTGCGTGATGCGCACCGCGGTCTCGACCTTGTTGACGTTCTGGCCACCCGCGCCGCCGGAGCGGTAGGTGTCGAACTTCAGATCGTCGGGCTTGATCGAGACCTCGACCTCCTCGACTTCGGGCATCACGGCCACGGTCACGGTAGAGGTGTGGATGCGTCCCGAGGCCTCGGTGGCGGGCACGCGCTGCACCCGGTGCACCCCGCCCTCGTAGCGCAGCCAGGAGAAGACCTCCTTGCCGGTCACGAAGATCACCGCCTGCTTGAGGCCCTTGAGACCCGTCTGCGAGAGCTCATGGATCTCGGTCTTCCAGCCCTTGGCTTCCGCGAAGCGCGTGTACATGCGCAGAAGTTCCGAGGCGAAGAGCGCCGCCTCCTCGCCCCCGGCCCCGGCCCGAATCTCAAGAAAGACGTTGCGCGCGTCCGTCGGGTCCTTAGGCACCAGTTCCAGGCGCAGGGCATCTTCCAGGGACCGAATCTTCTCCGCGACCTGGGGCTTTTCCGCCGCGGCCATGCTGCGCATCTCCGCGTCGCTGCCCGCCAGCAGGGATTCCAGGTCCCGGAGTTCACCTTCCAGACGCTCCAGCTCCTTCACCCGGGCCGCCAGAGGGGAGAACTCGGCATGGCGCCGGGAGAGTTCCTTGAGGTCGGCAGCGGAAAGCCCCCCCTGGGACAGTCGCGCCTCGATGTCCCGGAATTCAGCCGTGAGCTTCTGGAGCTTGGAATCCATAAATAGACGGTCCCGACCCTAACGGGCCGGGACCGTCACGGGATACGGGTCTAAGCCTCTTTCTTGGCCGGCTTCTTGGCCGCCGGCGCCTCGTCCTTCTTGGGAGCCGTGCTGAGCACGGCGCGGCGCAGGGCCTTGTTGCTCGAGACGGGCTCGAGCGCCTTCTTGGCGCTCTTGGCGGGCTTGCGCACCACGGTCTTGCCGCCCGTGGACTCGAAGCGCTTCTTGAAGCGCTCCACACGGCCGGCGGTGTCGACGAGTCTCTGCTGGCCGGTGTAGAAGGGATGGCAGGCCGAGCAGATCTCGAGCTTGATGAGCTCCTTGGTGGAGCGGGTCTCGAAGGTGTTGCCGCAGGCGCAGACCACTTTGGCGTTGGTGTAGACGGGATGAATCCCAGATTTCATGTTTCCTTCCTTTCTCGATTAACGACCGAAATGATTATAGCAAATCCGGAATCAACGTTTGCCGATCTTGGTCTGCGGGTTGAAGGGCCTGCCGTTGCGGTCGCGCATCTCGAAGTGCAGGTGCGGGCCGGTGGAAAGGCCGGTCGAGCCGACATTACCAATAAGGGTCTTGCCGCGCTGGACCAGTTGCCCAACCTTGACCCGGATCTTGGAGAGGTGGCCGTAGCGGGTCGTAAAGCCGTCCGGGTGGCGGATGATGACCAGCAGGCCGTAGCCTTCGTGCCAGCCCTGCTCGATGACGACCCCGCTCCGCGACGGGAAGACCGGCGTGCCGTAGGGCTTGGGGATGTCGATGCCCAGATGCATGCGCTTGGCCCCCAGCACCGGATGCTTGCGCATCCCGAAGCCCGAACTCAAGCGGGGACGCCCCGCCGTGGCGAACGGGTAGTGATAGCTGTCGAAAGTGATCCTGATTCCCGGCAGCAGGACGCGGTCGCCCTTCTGGAACTCATAGTCGTAGACCAAGGCGCTTCCCGGCAAGGCGTTGGCCTTGACGACCCATTCCCGGAACTGCCGCCTCTGGGTCGCGCCCTCCTTGTACTTGGCGACGATATGGCTGAGCGTCTCCGAGTCCTTCTTGACCTCGTAAAGCATCCCATCCTTGTTGTGCACGACCAGCCTGCGTCCGCCGCCGATTAGATAGAGCTCGTCGCGGTTCGTGGCCTGCAGGCTCGCGACCGTGGTGCCGTAGAGCTTGGCCACGTAGTAGGTGCTGTACTCCCCCTTGCCCACCTTGTGCGTAGCCCAGAGGAGCCGCTTGATCTTCCGGAAGACGTCCGGATTGGGCTCCTCGGGGCCCGCGGGGGTCAGCACGGAGAAGCGCGACCAGGCGCGGAGGTTCGATGCCGCAGGGGTCTGGGAGCGCAGGGAGACGGGCCGGAGCAGGAACAACAGGGCCAGCGCCCCCCAACGGCACAAACGCCCCCCCCCAAGGGGGGGCGTTTGCAGCCTGGAGCCCTTCGGGCTCCAGGCTTTCGGCAAAGTAGGAACGCCCTTCAGTCCGCCCCCGACAACTCTGAGAGTTCCATGGACTTCAGGAATTCCTTATTGTTCTTGGTGGTCAAGAGCTTGTCGCGCAGAAGCTCCATGGCCTCCACCGACCCGAGCGGCGCCAGGACTTTGCGCAGGATCCACATCTTGTTGATCTCGTCCTCGCCGAGCAGGAGCTCTTCCTTGCGCGTGCCGGAGCGGTTGATCTCGATGGCCGGGAACATCCGGCGGTCGGCGAGCTTGCGGTCCAGGCACATCTCGGAGTTGCCCGTGCCCTTGAACTCCTCAAAGATGACCTCGTCCATGCGCGAGCCGGTGTCCACCAGCGCCGTGCCCATGATGGTCAGGCTGCCGCCCTCCTCGATGTTGCGCGCCGCGCCCAGGAAGCGCTTGGGCCGCTGCAGGGAGGTCGCCTCCAGGCCGCCCGAGAGGACGCGGCCGGTCGAGGGGCAGATCGTGTTGTAGGCCCGGGCCAGGCGGGTGATGGAGTCGAGCAGCACCACCACGTCTTTGCCCATCTCGACCAGGCGCTTGGCCTTCTCCAGGACCATCTCCGCCACCTGCACGTGCCGGTCGGCGGGCTCATCGAAGGTCGAGGCCACGACCTCGCCCTTGATCGAGCGCTTCATGTCCGTGACCTCCTCGGGCCGCTCGTCGATGAGCAGGACCATGACCACCACGCCGGGGTGGTTGGTCGCGACCGCGTTGGCAATCTTCTGCAGGATGATGGTCTTGCCGGTCTTGGGCGCGGCCACGATGAGTCCGCGCTGCCCCTTGCCGATAGGGCTGAAGAGGTCGATGAGGCGCGTGGTGAGCTCGTTGCGCTCGGTTTCGAGGTTGAAGCGCTCGTCGGGATGCAGCGGGGTCAGGTTGTCGAAGAAGGGCCGCTCCTTGGGATTCTCGGCGTCGATGCCGTTGATCTTCTTGACCTGCAGGAGCGCGAAGAAGCGCTCGCCCTCCTTGGGCGGCCGGACGAAGCCGGAGACGGTGTCGCCTTTGCGCAGCCCGAACTTCTTGATCTGGGACGGGGAGATGTAGATGTCGTCCGGACCGGGGAGGTAGTTGTAGACCGCGGAACGCAGGAAGCCGAAGCCGTCGGGCAGGACCTCGAGCACGCCCTCGTCGTAGATCATCCCGTTGGCCTTGAGCTGACCCTCGAGGATCTTGGCGATCATCTCCTGCTTGCGCAGCCCGGAGATGCCCTCGAGCTTGAGGTTCCGCGCGATGCCCCCCAACTCCGCGATAGTCATCTTGGTGAGCTGGGTCACGTCCATCTGCGCCACCGATGACTGCGACCGGTTCGGCGGCGTCGCGGATCCGTTGGACCCGGCGCCTGCGGTATCGGGAGTCCCGCAGGTTCCGGCCGGACGGATTTCCTTACGGCCGGCGCTGCCGTTGGCGGCCGGGCCGGCGGTGGTGTCGGCGCTGGTGCTCTCCATCTTCTTATCCTCCATAGATCAGTTCGAACGCCCGGTGATACTCGCGGACCTTCCGGCGCAAATCGCCGAGGGTGCCGTCGTTGCTGATGACCAGATCCGCGCGCCGTGCCTTCTCCGCCAGAGGCAGCTGGGCCGCCAGGCGCCGGCGCAGCTCGGCCAGCGGCAGACCGTCGCGACGGCGCAGACGCTGGAGGCGCCGGAGCCGGGACGCCGTCACCACGGCCGTCAGATCGAACTCCTTCCCCAGCCCCCCCTCGAAGAGCAGCGGGGCGTCTACGACCAGGAGCCCCCGCCTCTGGGCACGCACCCGCCGGCGCATCCGGGCCAGAATGGCCGGATGGGTCAGACGCTCCAGGCGTCGGCGCAGGCGCGGCTGGGCGAACACGATCCGGCCCAGGGCCCGCCGGTCGATCTCGCCGCCGGCTGTAAGGAAGTCCGTCCGGCCGGCACCTGCGGAACTCCCAACACCGCAGGCGCCGCGGCCGAGCAGGCCCCGGCCGAAAGCCCGCCGCACGGGCCCGTAGGCCGGTCCGCCCTTGGCCAGGACTTGGTGGGCCACCTCGTCGAGGCACAAGGTCGCCGCTCCCAGGCGGCGGAAAGCCCGCAGGGCCTCGGACTTGCCCGTGCCGAGGCCGCCGGTCAGACCCACGACCAGAGCTCGTCTCTTCAAAGCTGTTCCTGTCGGCCTCAATGCTGCATCCGGTCGGAGTAGCGCCGCATGACCGCGCGCTCAGCGTCGGTCAGGGAGTCGAGCCCCTTGGCCAGGATCTTGTCGAGGATGCGGTCCACGTCCTCCATGCTGGCCGCGGCCTCCGGCTTGGGCTGCGACGCGCCGCGCGGCCGGGCCGGCCGCCGCGGCTTGACCGCGGCCGGCGGCGCGGCCAAGCCCGACACGGCCGCCTTCATCCGGAGCTTGAGGACCCCCCACCAGCGGATATAGACATAGCCGACCCCGAGGCCGGTGAGGTGGGCGAAATGGTCGATGCCGCCGCTGCCCTGGCCCAGCATCATGAAGAACTCCATCGCCCCGCAGAGGATGGCCATATGCGCGGCCTTGACCGGGATGAAGAAATAGAGGTAGACCACCGATTCCGGATAGAGCAGCGCGAAGGCCACCAGCAGGCCGAAGAGGGCCCCGGAGGCGCCGATGAGCGGGACCGAGGAATGCGGCCAAAGCGCCACCTTCACCAGAGCCACGCTCAGGCCGCAGACGAAATAGAACTTAAGGAACTCGCGGGTGCCCCACTGGGCCTCGATGGCCATGCCGAACATCCAGAGCATGAACACGTTGAAGAGCAGGTGCAGGAAGCCCCCGTGCACGAACATATAGGTCACGGGCTGCCAGACCCAGCGCTCCTGCAGGACCTGCTGCGGGACAAGGCCGAAGAGCTGGATGAAGGAAGGCCCCACGATGGAGCTGACCACGAACACCGCCACGTTGGCCAGCACGAGGTTCTTGACTCCCGGCGACATGCGCCGCAGGCTCATGGGCTCGTGCGAGAAAAAGCGCGTCATATCTTCAGCGCCTCCATGTCCTGCCAGTTCGCTCCGGCCTTGACGTCGGCCACCAGCGGCACGTTCAGCCGCGCCGCGGCCTCCATGGTCGCCTTGGCCCAAGCTGCGAAACGACCAGCTTCCTCGCGGGGGACCTCGAAGAGGAGTTCATCATGGATCTGCAGGAGCATCCGGGCTTCCCATTTCCCGGGCAGGCCGCGGTCCGCCGCGATCATGGCGAGCTTGATGATGTCCGCAGAGCCCCCCTGGATGGGGGTATTGCGCGCGGCGCGCTCCGCGAACTGCCGCAGGGCCGTGTTCTTGGCGTGAAGTTCCGGCAGATGCCGGACCCGGCCGAACGGAGTGCGCACGCAGCCGTCCCGGCGCGCGGCCTCCAGATTCCTCCCCACCCAGGCTGCGACCCCGGGATAGCGCGCCAAGTAGTCCTTGATATAACGCCCGGCCTCGCCCTGCGGTATGCCCAGCTCCGCGGCCAGGCCGAAGGCGGTCTGCCCGTAGACGATGCCGAAATTGATGGCCTTGGCGCGGCGGCGCAGCTCCTTGTCGACATCTGCGGCCGGCACATGGAAGACCTCGCTGGCCGTGCGCAGGTGGATGTCCTCGTTCTTGCGGAAGGACTCGGAGAGGGTCTCGTCGCCCGAGACATGGGCCAGCACGCGCAGGTCGATCTGGGAGTAGTCGGCCGAGACCAGCACGCAGCCCTCCCGGGCCACGAAGGCCCGGCGGATCCTCTGCCCGGCCGCAGAACGTACCGGGATGTTCTGCAGATTTGGATCGAGGCTGGAGAGCCGCCCCGTGGCCGTGCCCGTCTGGTCGAAATGGGTGCGCACCCGGGAATCCTTGCAGTCGAGCCGGGCCAGGAGCCCGTCGATGTAGGTGCTCTTGAGCTTGGCCAGCTCGCGGAAATCCAGGACCTTGGCCGGGATGGGATGCTGCTTGGCCAGGATCTGCAGGGCCTCCTCGTCCGTGGACCGGCCGCCCTTAGCGGTCTCATGCGGCACGGGCAGGCCGAGCTTGTCGTAGAGGAGCACGCCCAACTGCTTGGGGGAGCTGGGATTGATCTCGAAGCCCGCCAGACGGTCGATCTCGTCTCGCAGGGCGGCGATGTCGGCCTCGAACTCGATCAAAAGCCGCCCCAGATAGGCGCCGTCGACGGCCACGCCCGCGGCTTCCATTCCGCGCAGGATCTCGCAGAGGGGCATCTCGATCTCGTCGAAGAGCTTGCGCACTCCCGCGCTGTCCATGCCTTCAGCCAGGACCTCGTGATCCAGGGCCGCAGCCGCGCCGCTGAGCAGTTCCGCGCGCAGGTCTTTGCCCGCCGTCCGACGGCCCGATTCCGCGGGATTGATGCAGTAGGCGGCGAGCATAGTGTCGAAAAATCGGCCGGAGGCGCTGACGCCCGCGGTCTCCAGGGCCGCGCGCGTCTCCTTAAGGTCGTAGCCCACCTTGAGGGCCGCGCCCGAGAGCAGCCGGCTCAAGTGCGCGGCCTCTTGGCGCAGGGCTGTTTCGTCGAGCACCGCGGTGCGGCCGTCCGGCAGGCCCACAGCGGCCAAGACCGAGCCCGCCGCCAGGTCTGGCTTGGGGTTGCGGCGCGCCGTCACAGTGATCGTCTTGACATGGGCGAGGTCCGCGCGCAGTTGCGCGAAGGGGACCTCGCGCACGGAGGTCCTGTCCGCAGGCGCGGGGGCGGCGGGGCCGGAAGGGACGGCCAGCCGCGCGGCCTCCGGGGCCGCAGGCTCCGGCTCGGTCAGGGCCCCGTCGCCGCTGCGCGGCAGCATCTCTTTGAGGAGCGAACCGAACTCGAGGCGACCGAACATGGCCTTAAGCGTCTCCGGATCGGGATCAGGCAACTTGCAGGCGGCTGGCTGGACCTCGACCGGGACCTTCGTGTCAAGCTTGATAAGCTCCGTGGCGGTCGCAGCCGCCTTTTCCCCTTCGACCAAGGCTTGGGCGGTCTTGGGCGGTATGGCGGGGTCCGCCGCCTTGGCCGCCCTGAGCGCGTCATGCAAGGTTCCGAACTTCTTGAGGAGCTTGGCCGCGCCGACCGGCCCGATGCCGCGCACGCCCGGGACGTTGTCCGAGCTGTCTCCGGTCAAAGCCAGATAGTCCACCACCGCCTGGGGGCTGACACCGAGCTTCTCCTCGATCTGCGGAGCGTCCATGAAGGCGTTCTTGGAGGGGTTGAAGACGCGGATGCCAGGGCCGACGAGCTGCAGGACGTCCTTGTCGCCGGTGACGAGCACGGCCTCGTAGCCGTCCTTCGCCCCGGCCTTGGCCAAGGTGGCCATGAGGTCGTCGGCCTCGAAGCCCGCCTTCTCCACGCAGACGAAGCCCATGGCCTCGACCATGGCGCGGGCCTGCTTGAGCTGGAAGACGAGGTCCTCGTCGGTCTCCTTGCGGGTGGCCTTGTACTCGGGGAAGAGCTTGTGACGGAAGGTCGGCTCGGGCCTGTCGAAGCAGACGGCCATGCGGTCGGGCTTGTCGCGCTTCAAGATCTGCAGGAGCATGCGCGCAAAACCATAGAGCGCGCCCACCGGCTCGCCCTTGGAGTTGGTCAGGGGCGGCAGGGCATGGTAGGCCCGGTGCAGGAAGGCGTGGGCGTCGACGAGGTAGAACCTAGGCTTCATCAGGAACGACGACGGCTATCGTTTCGGGATAATGCAGGACGGCAAAATAGGGTCTAGGCTTTCGCGAAGAGGGATTCGAGGATCTTCTTGATCTCGGCCTTGGAATGCACGCCGACGAGCTGCTCGGCCACCTTGCCGCCCTTGAAGAACAGCAGGCTGGGGATGGCGGAGATGCGGTAGGTGCCCGCCGCGTTGGGGTGCTCGTCCGTGTTGATCTTGGCCACGCGTACGCGGCCCTTGTACTCCTCCGCGATCTCCTTGACCACGGGCGCCAGCATGCGGCAGGGCCCGCACCAGGGGGCCCAGAAATCGACCAGGACGGGCTGGGGGCTCTCGAGGACTTCTTTCTGGAACGAGGCGTCCGTCAATTCGATCTCGGCCATCGGTTTTCTCCTGGGGGATCTCTGTAAGAGGAAGGCGTCACACCGCAACCCTTATCCGGGCGTATTTCTATGATAGCAGGACCACTAAGCCAAGTCAAGAAAAAAAGGCGCTGGTTCTGGCACACGACGGCAGCACAATCCCATAGGCCGTCGGTGCCTGAGCGCTGACGCGCTCAGGCGAATTCCGTGGCCGGCCTCTTGAGCACGCCGCAAATCTCGCTCCAGAGGTCATCGATGGTGATGGGCTTGGGAAGGAAAGCCGCAGCCCCGGCCAGGAGCCCCTCCACGCGGTCGCGCGCATCGTTGTAGCGCGTGGAGGCGGAGATGAGGATGATCGGGAGCCCCGCCAGTCCGGCGGTGTGGCGGATACGCCGGCACAGTTCGAAACCATGCATATCCGGCAGGCGGACGTCCACGATGACGATGGAAGGCTTGCGCTCAGCCAACAAAGCGAGGCCGGCCGCGGCCGTGCCCGCGCCGCGCACCTTGACCCCGCGCAGGGCCATCACGTCCGCGAAGGTCTCGCGGAAATGCGCGTCGTCTTCGATGATGCAGATGGAGAACTCTTCAGCCGGGACTTTCATGTTATTCACCTTGTGACCCTCTGCTCCTGCCTGCAGCGGCCCGCAAGCGGGCCTGGCGGGCTTGGCTACGCTGCGCCAACCCCACGACCGCTCGGGCAGCCAGGCTGGGGATGACCGGGGTCATCGTCGCCTTCAGGGCGTCAAAAGCGGCCTGCACGTTGATGAAGCCTTGGCCTTCGGCGTTGTCGCTCTGACCGGTCTTGACTAAGGTCGCCATGACGCCGTTGACCACGGCGTCGAGCTTCTCGCCGATGGAGGTCACGCCGAAGACCTGGGCCAGCAGAGCGATGGCTCCCGCGACAGCGGGGGTCGCCATGGAGGTCCCGGAGATGGCTTTGATCGGGCCCAGGACCGGGTCGACACGGTCGGCCTCGTTCTCCTTATCCGTGGGCCAGGCGCCGTCGGTGTTGTAGCCGGGGGCGCTGAGGTCCGGCCGGTGGTCCTTATAGTTCGGGTCATCGGCGGTCTTGGGCGAGCCGGGGCCGCGGGAGGAGAAGTAGGCGACCTTCTTATTGCGGTCGGTGGCGGCCACAGCGACCACGCGGATGGCGCCGGTCTGGGCGTCCTTGTACTGCACGATGGCAGGCGCGCCGATGGTGTTGGCGCCGGGGCCCGCGTTGCCCGCGGCGAAGACCATGATGTGGCCCTCCTGCGCGAGCTTGCGCACGAGCTGCGCGTCGGGCCCCTGCGGGTCGCCCTGGTCGTCGCCCCAGGAATTGGAGATGACGAGGTTGCCGTCGTTTCCGGCCATGGTGAGGGCCTTCAAGATGTCGTCGAGGGTGGCCCCGCCCTCCGCGGTGAAGACCTTGTAATGGGTGAGGTTCTTGAGCCAGGGCGCGTAGTTGAGGATCATGCTGGTGACCCAGGAGCCATGGCCGTTGTCGTCCACATTGGGCCCGCTGGTGGCGTTGATGAGGGCCTTGACGCGCTTGAGCAGCGGGTGCTTAAGGTCCGCCCCGGTGTCGATGACGCCGATCGCGGGCTGGGGGATGGCCACGCCGAAGAGCTTGAGTACGAGCCGGCCGGCCAGACCCAGCTCAGGGGCCCCCCAGGCCTTCGCGGCCAGGGCGTGGACCGCGTCGGCCTTGGTGATCTTAAGGTTCTCCTCCATGCTGATGGCGCCGCGGGCCGAAGGGTCCATGACCTCGGGATTGACCGGCACGGGCTCGACGATCCGGCGCTGCGTGTTGTCGTAGACTTTGAAGCCGCGCGACTCGAGGAGCGCGCGGAACTCGACGGCGCGGCCGGCCTCGACGCGGATAGTGGCGGCGTTGATGCGCCCGTAGGTGGCGATGGGGGTCGCGTTGTAGGACGCCATGGTCTCGGCCTCCAGACCGGCCGACCCGATCTGGGAGAGCATGCGCTGCTGGGTGCGAGCGTAGAAGCTCACGGCGTTGGGACGGTCAAGGTCGACCAAAGAGAGATGCGCGTCGGCCAAGAGCGGCTGGACCGACTGGCCGAACATGACGATGAGGTCCACGGGCCGGTTGTCCGAAGAGACCGGGGCGGCAGCGGGTGCGGAGAGCTGGAGACCGGTGGTCCCGACGCCGTTGGATCCAGACTCGTCGTCGGCCATGTCCTTGGAGCCCTTGCTCCTGGCCAAGGAAAGCAGCATCTGCCGGAGCTGGCCGATGGCGCTGCGCACGACCCCGCCCTGGCCTTTGGCCTGTTCGGCCGGCAGGGCCTTCATGAGGCCTTCGGCCTGGTGGGCTCCGGTCTGGATGATGGCCTGGTTGATGATAATAGGAGATACGCCGGTCTGCGGCCCGACCGCGGGAGCGGCGGCGACATCGACCTTCTCCACCTGGGAAACGACCGGGGTCTGAACCGCGACCGGAGTCTCGGCCTGCAGCGGTGCGGCCAGGACCTGGGAGTTGATCTGGGGGATCGGGGTGTTGGCCTGGAGGGTCCCGGAGAGCGAGGTTCCAATGAGGCCGATCGCAGGGGCCGCGGCGATGCCGCCGGTATTGGTGAGGGAAACGCCGACCGCGCTCATCCCGGCGTTGGCCGGGACGACCTGGACCTGGGTCTGCACGACGGCCGCGGCGGCATGGTAGCAGTCAAGGCCGGGGGTGACGCCGAGCATGCAGGCGCAGATGAAGAGGGAAAGGGTGGTCTTGATTTGTCTCATGATCCAATTGTAGCGCAACTCCGGAGTGCGCCGTGCGGGTCCTAGGTCCCAAAATTGACGAAACAATCGACCCAAGCCTGCTGGGTCCGGTGCGGCCGCGGGAAGGGGCCAACAGGGGCTCAACCATGGGCCCAATGGGTCCATAGGAAGGCTTGCGATAGGTCTGAATAGGCCCGTCTGACATCGTCTTGTGTTATCATACCCGCATGTCCTCGGGACCGATGTCCCCAGCCTGCAGACGCGCCATGTGGTCCCAGTTCCTCGGCTTCGGCATGGACGCTTACGACATGGCCATGGTGGTGGTCCTGACGCCGGTCCTCTCCAAGACCTTCGCTTCCCCCCAGCTCAGCGTCACCGGGAGATTCCTCATGGTGGCCCTGCTCTACGCGGTCACCATGGCGGCCCGGCCCGTGGGCGCCCTCATCTTCGGCCACCTCGCCGACCGTATGGGCCGACGTTCCCTGCTCATCATCACCATCGCCGGCGTCGGCGCGCTCTCCGCGGTCTGCGCCCTCATCCCCTCTCCGGCCCGAGTCGGGCTCACCGCGGCCTACACCCTGTTCATGGCCGCCCGATTCGTCATGGGCTGCTTCTTCGGCGGCGAATACGCCGTGGGCCACACCTTCGCCATCGAGCACGCGCCGGCCGAGCGCCGCGGCGCGGTGGGAGGCTTCATCCAGTCAGGCTTCCCTCTCGGCTATGCCGCGGCCTCGTTCGTGGTCTTGGGTGCCAGCCTCCTCATCGGCGAGCAAGCCATGCAGGAGTACGGCTGGAGGCTGATGTTCGCCACCGGCATGGCGCCCGTGGCTTTCGCCTTGTACATCAGGAGGTCGCTGAGCGAGTCTCCGGTGTTCGCGGCGGCTCAGGACCGCGGCCGGACCGCCGCGCCGCCGCTCTTCGCCGTGCTCAGGCCGCCAGTGCTCCGGACCTTCCTCCAGGTCTTCGCCTTCATGACCGGGCTCTTCCTGACCGACTACGCGGTCTACCAGTTCCTCCCCGCCATCCTGCAAGGTCCGGGGAAATTCGATCTGATCCGCTACACCTTCATCTACGGCGTCGCCCTGCTCTGCGCGTTTGTGGGCTACAACCTCTACGGCCGGCTTTCGGACCGGTGGGGACGGCGCCGGATGACCATGTGGTACTGCCTCGGCGTCGCGCTGCTGGGCGTGCCGCTCTACAAGCTGCTGATCTTCGCGGCCCTCACCCGGAACCTGGCTCTGGCCTTGGCCGCCGCGGTCCTGGCCGCGTCCTTCAAGATGGCCTGGGGCATCGTGCCCGCCTATCTCTCGGAGAGATTTCCCACCCGGATCCGCTCCAGCGGGGTCGGCCTCGGCTATTCCGTGGGCGCCTTGGTCGGAGGGGCCTGCATCGTCCCCTTGGTCGGCCTGCTCCACGAAGTCCCGGCCTTAGCCGTTATAGAGGGCAATCAGGAATTGTGGCTCTCCGCCTCCTGCGTCCTGACCCTGGGAGCGGTCATCACATTCCTGAGCCTGCTCTGGAGCCCAGAGACCAAAGACGTCGACCTCAGCGCACCGGGCGCAGGCTAGGCCGCGTTCGGCTTGCCCAGGTCCGGAGGCCGGGGCACCTCGTCCGGCCTGCGCCACAGGCCGCCGGTCGAGGCGCAGCCCCAAGCCCAGCGTGCCCAGGACAGCAAGGACTGCGCCAGCCACAAGGACCAGGCCAGCATCCCCCAGCGGTAGAACCACAGCGGGAAGGTCAGCGCCCAAGGCCTGGGCAGGACCGGACCGGCACGGTCCGCGTACCAGCGCAACAAGGACGCGGAGGAGCCGTTGCCCGCAATCTGCATATCGGGTTGCCCCAGCAGTCCCTGTTTGATGGCCATGAAAAGCGCCACGGCCGCGGCGAACGTCAGGACCGCCAAGGAAACCTGCGCTAGCTTGAAGTCCCGAGACTTCTTGGGCACATGAGCGCCGCGAAGGCCGACGATCAGGAACCAGCCCGCCACCAGGACCGTGCGCCTGAGGTTGTCCTGGATCAGGCCCGCGGAGAGCAGGAACCACGCTCCCCAACTCAAAGGCGCCAGCCCCGTCTTCGCAAGGCCGAAGCAGACCAAGGCGGAAACGATGAGGAAACTCCAGAACAGGACCACCGGCCCCAGGCCCCGCCCGCCCACCAGCAAGGCCCAGCGCCGCGCCGGCATGCTGACTGTGACGTGCGAATTCACACTCGGCGCTCCGAGATCGACGGCCGGGACGCGATAGAAGAGGCGCGCGCCGCCGGGTTGCCTCCAGGAGACCTCCACGGTATGCGCGCCCGGCTGGACCGGCACCGGCAATTTATCTCCCTCCAATCGGATCGGCCGTGAGGCCCCGTCGATGCGCACGGAAAGGAGGTCCGCGCCCGAAGGCAGGGTCAGCACGTGCTGGCCGCCCCGGCTGCTGCGCAAGATGACGGTCAAGGTCGCCTCCGTGGCGCGCAGGCCGGGATGCAAGTCCAGCACGCTCTGGTCGATGGTCAAGGTCTGGCCCTGGGTCGCGGCCGGCCGCGAGATCTCAAGAGCCACGGACTCGCCGGGCCAGGGGCGGAAGGCGTAGGACCGCGGCGCGCCGCCAGGCTCCTGATGGATGGCCGGAACACCCGCGGCCGAGACGTGCCACAGAGGCCCCGGCTCGACGCGCCAGGCCTCGGCCCAGAGCTGGGTCTTGGCCGCGGCCAGAGTCAAGGTCGGGGTCTCCTTGAGTACGGACGACCAGGCCACGGCATTGGCCTGGGCCGGGATGTTGACCTGGGCGTTGCCCTTGACCACGCGCAGGTCCGAGGAGGTCACGGCCTCGCCGGGCAGAAGCGGGATCTCGGCTACCACCGGCGTGCCCGTGGGCGTCAGGCGCGCCACATAAGTGTCTATGGTCCAGGAAAGGCCGAGATGCAAGGTGCGTTGGACCAGCAAGAAAGGCGGGAAAGCGCCCTGCACCCGGGCCGCCGCGGTCGGCATCGCCGCCGCGCTGCGCGAACGCGAGAGCTGCAGATTCGCCTCAGGCCGACCATCCTCGCGCAGTCCGTGCAAGGTCCAACCGGAGGCGGACGCATCCACGCGCCGCGGCCGCAAGGGCAAGGAGATCTGCACCGCGTCGCTCTCCGGCAGGGGCCCTTCGAGGGTCAGCTGGTGCGAGCCGGCCGGGATGGCGGCCCAGAGCTGACCGTCCTCGGCGCGGCGCACCGCGGCGGCGCTGCCGTCCAAGGCGGCGCGCGCGGGCGTCCAGTCGCGGCCGCCCGTGGGGATCGGCACGGCTGTGGCTGCCGCGGCCTGGACTTCCAGGAGCAGGCTGAGCCACTGGCCCGCGGCGGTCACCTGCAGGTGCGGGCTCTCGGCGCAGAGCGGCGCGCATTCGGGCTTCTCGAGCAGCCTGCCGCGCAGCTCGTCGAGCATCTCGCGCGGTGGGAATGATTGGCAGCGCCCAGCCATGGGCAGGGAAGCGATGAAGGCCAGCATGGCCGCGCGGCGCAAGCCCGCGCTGGAAGCCAGATCGCGCAGACGCTTGAGCCAGTCTTCGATCGGGAAACCGCCCAAAAGCAAGGCCAGCGCCGCGATGAGGACGATGCGCACGAAGGCCAAGATGAGGTTCTCGGCCGGGGAAAACAGCCACAGGCGCATGCGGTGGCCCTGCGGCACCGGTCCGCTCCAGGACAGATAGGAGGTGCTCCACTGCCAGTACGGGATGCCCGGACCCGTGGTCACCCGCGCGTTGGGGTCGCGAGCGAGCTGGTTCTGCAGGATCTGCCGCATGATCCTGGACTTCCGGATTCCGGGCGCCGAATATTGCGCGCCGCCCCCGAGTCCCACGC
>Ga0209697_10000706_pt1 | contig 54799 bp, 51 predicted proteins | sample AliMusrvi5mmetaG_FD_184115 | JGI IMG/M metagenome (GOLD analysis project Ga0209697, IMG submission 184115) | Freshwater lake bacterial and archeal communities from Alinen Mustajarvi, Finland, to study Microbial Dark Matter (Phase II) - Alinen... | ecosystem: Environmental > Aquatic > Freshwater...
CCTCCCTTATCACTCTTTAGTTCTCCCTTCAAAGCTTCTATTATTTCATCTGTTGGTGTCTTCTTTTTTCTTATAGCTTTAGATACTTTCTTTCCAAAAGATGAACCTTTTTCTTCAAACTTTTCCGCTAGCAAATCTTTACTAGTCTTTGGCATGTTTTCTGCTATTTCATTAATCTTTTTCTGATATGGAGCAATTTGGTCATCAAGTTCTTTTATTTCTTCATTTACATCTTCAGTTTGTCCGCGATTTGCTTCTATCTGTGCACTAATAGCCTTCTGCTCATCTACATTAGATGTGGCCTTTAGCTTTCTTGCCAAATCAGTCAATTCATTTCTTAAGACTTTCTTCCTATTTTGTAAGTCTGCCTTCGGTACATTAAGATCAGCTATCTTGTCTCTGTTGATTTGGGCGGTCGGATCCATTTCCATTCTTTCTTTTATCTTATCTTGTTCCTCTGTAGTAAGCGGTCTGTCAGTATGATCAGCCAATTTCTTGTACTCCTCTACTTTCCTCTTTTGTGTTTGACTGAATCCAGCATTTTTACCTGCGCCAAAGCCGGCCGAACTGACCTTTCCTAGACCCTTTGAAGCTATACGTCCTAAACTAGGATTGTTTGCATAGAAACTCTTCATGCCTTCACTTTCGTGTATAGCATTTGCAGCTCTACCAACAGTATTCCTTCCCGCAAAACCCACAGCACCTTTTCCAGCGTCTTGTGCATATTGACCAGCTTTACTTGCAATTTTACCCCATACTGCTCCAGCACCGAACTTACCGGTAGCTTTTTTAAGTGTGTCATTGAAAGATGCGGCAACGAATAGTGGAAGGTTCAACATTATTACCACGAAAGCATAGTTGATGACTATAGGCATCAGACCACTGATGGGAGGAGCCTGGTTTGGGTTATCGGTAGGTGATATTGCGGCGAAAGTTCCCAATGATGTCATGCTGGTGACGACCCTGAGGGCCGTGTATAACAGTAGAAGGTAGACAGGCATGAAGATGAGCTGACCCTTTAAAGCGCTCCAGAATTTATCTGATACACTGCTTTTGAGGTCAGGAAAAATCATTGACACAAACCACAACGGAGAAAATCCTAAGAGTAGTATGAGCATAACCAAACGTATTATGAATGCTGCTGATGCGGCAAGGAAACTAAGACCGGTTAGTACCAATATCATAATACTCACTATTTGCATCATAAGTATTTTAGTAGATATGCTCGTTGCATCTTTTGTTTTTCCAAGCTGTAATAAATCTGATCTTGCTATAGATTGCACTTTCAAAGATTGAACTATAATAGCGGAAATACCACCATCTTGGTTTCGGGCTGCAGCTTGGGTGTCAATAAATTTATTTGTCTGACAGGCTGTAAACGAGGGGGACCCAGCATCACAAACAACTGTTGAAGGATCTATTGCTTTATAAATAGACATAGATATTATGTTTGAAGCGTCGATGAGTGCTCCGACCAAGAAGAAGCTGAAGTTTATAAGAATACCAGCAATAACAACATTTTTTATAAACGTACCAACTTTTTCATCAAAACCAAGGATGATTCTGAATGACTGATATAGTAGAACGAATATGACTGCCATCCCGGATAGGTCTCTAAAAGTTTGCCATACAAGATATATGCCTGGGGTACTAGCAACAAATTGTTTTATCTGTATGGTTAGCTCTATAGACATGTTAAGCAATGCGCCAGTCAGAGAAAATAGATATGCAACGACCGTAAATATAAGATTTACGAGATAAGAAACACCACTCATTATTGCGCCAAGCGTTACGTCTCCGATATTAAAGAATGTCCAGCTAGTAGAGGCATCTGCCGCACGCACCAAATGCATAGGTACTGTCACCACCACGATGATGGCAACGATGGCGAGACCTATGTAATAGAATTTCCTTCTCATGATTTTATGGTGATACTGGTCCAGATCCAGGTCCGGCGAGGACAGTTACTAACTTTTCATTACTATTGAGACCACCATCAGACACCATTACACTACCCGTCACGTCTACAGGTGCCCAATCGACGAAGAAAGAAAGACTTCGTGGAGTCCAAGCGGTAACAGGTGGATTCCCTGCCACTGTTGCGTCTGTGGCAGAAGTAAGTGTGATAGTTGAGTTGCTTGTGAATCCTGTACCATGAACTGTTACCGTTGTGCCGGCACTACCGGGTGGTGTTCCAAGACGTGTTTGTGTAACAGAATCGATGTTGAGTGATGGTGTGGTGGTTGCTGTAGCGATAGTTGTTGAAGATATTATAGGCGTGAGATATCCTGGTGTACCAGGCGCAGCAGGTATCGGTGTGTCGCAAGCAGTCTGAGCTGAGGCGGCCAAAGTGTTTAGAGTGTTAGACAGTTTGTTTGCAGCCGTGAGATCTGTATCAGCTTGCCCTTGCTGGTTTGCCGTGATTGTGGCAGCAGCCTGAGTGCCTCCACCAGAGGTTAAGCTAGTGAGCTGATTTTGTAATTGGGCGTTTGTGCTATTTGATGTCGCATCCAGGATAGAACCCGCTATTGTGTTGTAACAAGTTGTGCCGAATTGTGTGCCACAAGCTACTTGTACTGTTTGTATACCAGATTGAGAACCAGATGTATTTATTGGTGCACCATTTTCAGTATCTGAAAATTCGAATGTGTTTGAAGATAAGCCATTGGTTATGACGTAGTATACCATGCTGGCGGACATTCCTACTGGTAATGTTCCTGTTGTTGAGAATTGGATAGGGGTTCCTACTGTGAATGTATTTGCGGCAGTTACCAGCGTTGGTGAACCCGTGGCTATAGTTATACCTGAGCCAGATGAGATTACTGGATAGAGGTAGGAGGAGGTAGAAGTGCCAGTTGTGCTTGCTGTTCCTAGACTAACGCCAGATATAGATAGTGTACTCTGCAAATCACCGCCAGCGGATGTTTGTTTGGTCTTCAAATCATTGAGCATAGGGGTCAACTGTTTGGTTATATCGTTTGTGATACTCGTTACATTGGCTTGGGCGTTAGATAACAATCCTTGCAAGGTATATAGGTAGCTTGAATAATATTGCGTGTTTTGGTATTGGGCAATCCTAGCTTGCAACGCTGGTATCTTGGTATTTACCAAGCATGCTTTTGCGGTGTTAAGTCTTGTCTGCGTGTCTGTGATCGTGTTAACTGCCGTATCATATGTACTCTTGTATTGTTGCACTGGACTGACGATCATACTCTGTACCCCCGTTTCCGCATCTACAACCTCTTTATTTTTTGTAGAAGAATTGATGAACAATTGAGTCACATACGATGGTTTCGTGGCTGAACCCTTGCTCATGGAAAGTAGACCTCCAAGTAGTTGAGTTACGAGCTGAGAGACCAGGGCGCTAATGATGGCGTTAATATCGTTGGCAAGTTCGAGTTGTGTTTCTGGAGAGTTTACGTTTTTCATAAGTTTTCCAGCAATAACAGAGCCAGGTGTTTCTGTATGACAAATTTCATTTTTACCATTTATACCCATCGATCCTTCCGAATTGAATTTATCGAGTTCTGCCTCGGTCTGTATGTTGCCGGCGGGTACGCATTTCTCAAAATTCATGAAACCTTGACCAATAGATATGTCAGCCTTGATGGAAGTTTTTCTTTGGGAAATTTGGATTTTTAAAGCATCATTCGCCATGAGCCATGCTCCAGCAGCATTATTTTGTGGACTAGTTGTCATGGTTATGAATGCTGGCCATCCACCCTTAGAGAAATTTCCCTCGACAAAGCCTTTTATACTTTTCCCATTCAAAGTAATATCCGCATTTCGAGCATTTTGTACGATTGTTTTGAATGTACATTTATACCGATCACTCGAGAACTGTACCTGATTTAAGGCTAGAGAAAGACGTAGATCCAATGAGAACGGCGAACATAGACCTTTGAGTATCCCCGTATCTTGTATGAATGCTCCAGTCACTTGATCAGCGACATCAGTGAAAAATGCCCCGGGGTTTGTTACGAATGATGGACTACCTTTGAAGCCAGAGTTGATCCAAGATATAACACTGGCAGTAATCTGGTGTAATATTTGTTTTGCAATAATATAAGCAAGTCTATCCAACACGAACGACTTCATTTGTTGCATCGTACTAGACATCGTTCTCATAAATGAGGTTGGAGCTACGTCGAGGGACTGGATGTTTGTATCCATGATACCGTACATGGCATGGGTGGTGAGAGGTGCTGTCAAGGAGATCAAAATAGAAAACAGTACTACTGAAGCTACGGTTATTCTGGTCAGTTTTGAGTAGAAGAATTTCATTTTTTATTTTGCTGATATGCCAACCGAAGCCAATGATTGCTGGATATTATTTATTGCATCCAATATGCTTTGCATAGCGACTAATTCCTGGCTCAACGCTGCTAATCCCCCGACAGGATCTACATCAGATTGTCTTAAGCCCTGAGCATCAAAAACTTCCATACTGATCCCATTGACCAAGTTCAAATGATCAGATGCGAATAATGATGGTACGGGCATAGTCAAGAGATCATTCAATGCATTCTGATATGCAGATATTATAGGGTCGATTGTTTTTAACTGATCTGTATTACCACTTTCTAATGCATTTGTGGCAAGTAGTGCTTCTTCCGGTGCTGGTAAGGTTGCAAGAATTTTTTGTCCGGATACAGCATAAGTCTGCATAGCTGTTTGAGTATTATTCTGTGTAATATTCAAATCCATCAGAGTATACATTTTCTGTCCTTTCAATCGTGACACCGCATCGTCGGCAAGCTGACTTGCAGCTTTATTTACTGAGTCTGGATCATTGCTGAGTCCAGCCTGTTGTAGTTGGGTGTAGGCAACAAGGAATTCCCTCCCCAAAACATCAGTCTGTGTAAGTTTTTCTGGTGTAGATGTGGATGTGCTGCTTGCTGCATCACGACTAATACTTGGCAAGCTGAAAAAAGTCTTCTGCCAATCACTGTTTGTGCTGGTAGATATTGTTTGTATGCTAGTTGGTGAGGCACTGAGTCCTAGACCCTCTGAATTTACAGAACTTTGCGAATTTCCCCATGATGGATAGTAGACATATACAGCGACCCCAATTACCACAACCAGACATACTACAGATATTAGCGCAGTTTTTTTGTGTAGACGTAGCATGGGCATAGTGCTCACACTATTATAGCAAAATATATATGATTTAGGCTGTTGATTACTTCTGGGGACAACTCATATAACGCTTTTTGGCGGATATGAGGCGAATATATGGTGGGAAAATAGTGGTGCATTATTCGCACGCGGTGTATTCGTGAAAAATTTGTAACCATTGCCCTAATGTTATATCTTCTGCACGAATTTTTTCTGAAAGTCCCAATTTTTTCCAAATATTTTGAAGGACGATGCGGTCTGGCAGGTCAGATACTGTACTTCTCTTGACATCTTCTAGATTTCGTATCAAAACTTTTCTTTTGTGAGCGAAACCAGCATGTAAGATGTCAAAAAACCTTGATATTGAGCCATTTTGTAATAAATCAACAGAATTTGAGTTGTTTATGAAATATTGACTATTTTTAGGATAATTTTTGTTATTCTTGGAAAAATTCTTATCAGAAATATTTTCTATAGCGATTATTGCCGAATCTACTGTCGGCGGTGGCACAAATGCCCCTTTCGGTACAATTCCCACAATACGAGGTGTGCCAAAGGCTTTTACGGATATGGAAAGCAAGCTCTCCTTTTTAGGTCCAGGTTTTCCTTGACCAGACGAACGTTTACCTTGATTTGTTTCGCGTCCAACCATGCGTTCAGCTACTTCTTTCTGGACCAAAAGTATCATGCGATTTGGTCGTGGTGAGTTTTCAAGGAATTTTCTTAGTATGGCGCCAGTAATGTAATAAGGGATGTTAGCAACCAAAGCATAATCACCTTCCTTTAGGTGTGTATCCCGTGATTTTCTTGATATCACATCTCGTGACATCAAAAATTTTGTAGCACTACTCCCTTTTGTTGTCTCGATGTCGATTGATGATGTACCTTCCGTCTTTCCAAAATCTAATATATCCCCGTGAATAAGTGTTAATTTACCAGACAGACTGCCTTTTTCGCCCTTCGTGTACTCTTTTCCAAATTTTTCTTCTAACAAAGCAATAGCTCTGTCATCTTTCTCAATAGCGATCACGTGTGCACCGGTCTTTAGGAGCTCACTAGTCAAAATTCCTGTACCAGGTCCGATTTCTAGAACCGTTTCATCTGACTTTATAGCCGCAGCCTCAATAATTTTTTTCAAAGCTGATGGCGAATGAAGAAAATGTTGCCCCAATGATTTTTTTGCGAATAGTTTTTGCATGGTATAAATATTTTTAGTATTTTTCCTGTAAATTTCTGGTGTTGGAACTTAAAAATCTATAAATATTGCTTTTGCTCCACTTGGTTTCGCTGGAGCTTGTTCTTCAATCAATTCTTTTTCTATATCCATAATAAATTCTGATGGTGCAGCGATACGCTGTGCTCCGTACACAGTTCGGATAATAGCATGGCTCAAATATAATTTCTTTTTTGCACGCGTTATTGCTACATAGAAAAGTCTACGCTCTTCTTCTTCACCAGCTTCATCTATCTCTGCATCATCACCGTGTTTGAAAGGAAAAAGATCTTGTTCCATACCAGCAATAAAAACGTATTCGAACTCTAGACCTTTTGCAGCATGAACCGTCATGAGTTTTACCGCCTCTTCATTTTTGCTTAGATCATCCTGATCTGTCGCGAGCGCAGCATTCGCCAGAAAAGCTTCGATTCCAGGTGAAATTTCGGCGGAATCTTTTTCAATTTCATCTTTTTTCTTTTCGTCGCTTTTCTTTTCGCCAGTCCACAAATGATCGTACTGTGCCGCAACTGTTACAAGCTCTCGAACGTTGAGCAAACGCTCCTCGTCATCACCTACTCCATCGCGATAAAGTCGCTCGATTCCCGTCTCTTGAATAACGAATTTTACGGCTTCACTAGGCTTTTTTTCGGCTATTTCATATTTGATATCATCAAGCAATTTCCAGAAGTTTTTTACCTTTTCGCGCATAGCGAGTGGAAGTCCACCTTCTGGTTCGGTCGCCTTCTCTTTACTCTCAATTATTTTCATCAACGATACTTTTCCTATACCTCGAACAGGTACATTGATGATGCGCGTGATGTCCCCCCAACTATCTCTGTTGAGTGCTGCACGAATATATGAAATAACATCCTTAACTTCTTTACGTTCGAAGAATCTCACACCGACGAGCTGATATGGAATCTGTTTTTTGATGAAAGCTTCTTCAAGTACGCGCGACTGGAAATTTGTGCGATATAGAACTGCGATTTCGCGTGCGGATGTTCCTTTTGAGATCAAATCTCGCGCAGTATCAGCGATAACGCGCGCCTCTTCGTTTTCTGAATATGAAACTAGCAAAGAAATTTTTTCTCCATGCGCATTGTCAGTGAATAAAGTTTTTTCACGACGCATTCTATTCTTTTCTATAACAGAATTTGCTGCTGCTAAGATGTTTTTTGTTGAACGGTAATTTTGTTCCAGTGTAATGACGGTAGCTTCTGGATAATCCTTCTCAAAATTCAAGATATTTTCTATGGTTGCACCTCTCCAACTGTAAATATTCTGGTCAACGTCACCAACGACGCAAATATTTCTAGTGAAACTCTTGTCTACGCCGTCATTTTTATCCCCATACATTTCTCCACCGCCAACCAGTGATTTTGCAATCTTATATTGCACACGATTTGTGTCCTGATATTCATCTATGTGAATATATTTCCAACGAGTCTGATAAAGTTTTCTTACTTCCGGATGTTTTTCCAAAAGTTCCGAAGTTTTCAAAAGTAAATCATCAAAGTCCAATGCTCCTTCTTTTTGTAAAATAAGCTCATATTTTTCCCAGATTTGCGCGATCATTTCCTCTTTGAAACCACTAGAGCTACCGCCGTTGGTACCTGCGCCTCCATTATTTGCTCTATCAAAATATTCAAGTCTATTCATTCCTTCACCCTTTGCGTGAGAAATTTTATTCAAAATTGTACCAGGATCATGTATCTTAGGATCAAGAGAGCATTGTTCTAGTGCATCCTTTACAGCACGACGCGAATCACCTCTATCAAAAATAGTGAAATGTCTAGTTAGACCTATTAGTCGAGCGTTTTCGCGAATGATATGAACTCCTAGTGCGTGGAAAGTGCTTACAAACGGTGTTTCCCCGCGTGTTCCAGGTGTTCCCGCTGAGGCAGATTTCATGGAGATAGGTCTATTTATAGACATATCTTCGCTTAGTAAAATTTCTAGACGATTTCTCATCTCCGACGCGGCTTTATTTGTGAAAGTTATAGCCAAAATAGATGATGGTGTCATACCCTTTTGAATCAAATTCAAAATTCGATGTGTGATTACTTTTGTTTTGCCAGAACCAGCTCCAGCGATGATGAGTAGCGGTCCTTCTGTCGTTTCAACTGCTCGCTTTTGGGCTTCGTTCAAAATATCGCCCATTTTTGGCTTGTTATCTGTGTTTTGAGGGCGTTGTGTATGTGGCATGGAGGTATATTAACATAGCAATACGAATTACTTAAAAAATCTAAGATTTCCTTTGAGAGAATTAACCAACGGTTCACATTATTTTGTAACACAACTTGACATAATGGCTAATATTGTAGCTATGCACAGCATATGCACATTGACGGTTGACAATGGATTCTCACCTGCTACTCTTAATATACTACCCACAAAGGATAGTCACTAATATGGCTTTGTATAGCCATTTGTTGTTATTAAAGAAGGCTGATAGTTAATGTCTGCGCACTTCGTTAATAAATCTGTTAGTATCTCAATTCATGAAATTAGAACTTCATAGTTCACAACCAGATCCATCTTTTTTTAAGCGTCTAGCACTTTGGACGTCCCTTTTTACTATAGTAGTAGTATTTGCCATAAGTATGTATTCTAAGACTGCTCACGCCAGTCTTTTTTCTTTCTTTTATTCAATTTTTACCGGACAAACAGCTTCAGCAAATATAGAACAGGCTACCTCAAGCCAAAATTCACAAACTGTTGCCCTTTTGCAAGCAGCAACAAACATTGATCCCAATCCAGAGAAACCCCTAGACACTGTACCAGTCAATACTGATGGTGTTTTGGTTCCAGATATTGCAGCATCGGAAAATGTCGGAGATAGTTCTCCTGTCAATACTCAGATAAACACATACACTGTACAACCAGGCGACACTGTTTCTGGTGTTGCAAAGATGTTTGGTGTGAGTATTAGTACTGTATTGTGGGCGAATAATCTTACAAGTAAATCCGTGTTACAGACTGGTCAAACCCTAGTTATACTTCCGATTTCTGGTATTAATTATACAGTCAAAAAAGGTGATACTGTCCAAGCCATTGCCAAAAAATACAAAGCTGATATTGGTGACATTTTGGTATATAACGATATTTCTCTTTCTTCAGTACTAAGTGCAGGTGATACTATTATTATTCCTAATGCGGAAATACAAGTCTCTGTTCCTACTCGTATTGTTTTCAGAAATAATCCAGCCCATGACACGAATGGACCAGACTATCCGGGATATTATATTCGTCCAATTGTTGGTGGTACCAGAACTCAAGGTTTACATGGTTATAATGCTGTGGATCTCGCCGCCCCAAAAGGTACTCCTATACATGCGTCAGCTGCAGGTACTGTAATTGTTAGTAGATCTGGAGGTTGGAATGGCGGTTATGGTAGCTTCATAATTATTTCTCATAGTAATGGTACACAGACGTTGTATGCTCACCTTTCAAAGAATATCGCCACTGCCGGACAATATGTTGAGCAAGATCAAACTATTGGTTTGGTTGGTTCTACTGGTGAATCTACTGGCCCACACGTTCACTTCGAGATCAGAGGAGCTAAGAATCCTTTTTAAGTACTAAGACAACGCCCTAATATTTTTTTCTGTAACTTAGAGCTTCAAGAATATGCTCTTTTTTTATTTCTATATTTAATTCCGTATTGTCTATTGTATCATTTATAAGGCTTAGGTTTCCTGACTTGACCATATCTAGGTCAGCAATAGTCTGGGCAACTTTGATTATGCGATGTATGGCACGTCCAGATAGTTCCAACTTTCTTGCAGACGTCGATAATATCGTACGAGCGTCGTTGCTAATTTTTATTATTTTTTCTATGTGATCGGCAGTCATCTCGCTGTTGAAACTTGGTATGTTTTTACTTTTCTCTTTACTCAGCCTATTTTGGGTATTTACCTGAATGTGTTTTGGGTTAATTTGCGCGCCACTGGTTCTATTCTGCGTATCGTATAGTTTAAAATAATTTTGAAATCGGCTTCTTTGGATCTGCCTAGCTTCTCGAATATTGATAGACATTTTTTCTGATTGGCTTTGCTGTACAGGTTGTTCAACCATTTTTTCGTAATCGATCTCATCGACTTGAAGCCAAATGTCTATGCGATCAATTATCGGTCCAGACAATCTCCTCCAATAGTTTGCGATAATCTTATCTGAGCAAATGCAGCCTTTGCCTTTTTTCCTTCCACACGGACAAGGATTCATAGAAGCAAGAAGTATAGTTTGCGCTGGGAAAGTCACACTGGTTCTTATGCGAGAGACAGTTATTTTGTGTTCTTCAAGTGGTTGGCGCAAGGCCTCTATAACTGAACGGTCAAACTCTGGAAACTCGTCTAAGAAAAGGACTCCTCTGTGAGCCAAAGTGATTTCTCCTGGTTTTGGTATTATTCCACCACCAATGATCGATACTGTAGATGCTGTATGATGCGGTGAACGAAATGGCGGGCATGTGATGAGCCCTTCCTCAAGTGTTTTTGCAGCAGAATGTATGCTGGTTACTTCTATAGAGTGTTCATATGAAAGCGGTGGAAGTATTGATGAAAAGCTATGTGCAAGCAAAGTTTTGCCTGTGCCAGGTGCACCATACATGAGTACGTTGTGTGCCCCAGCAGCAGCTATCTCCAATCCCCTTTTTGCTTTTTCATTGCCACGGACCGTACTCATGTCTATGAAATTTGGATGAACATGGGTCTCTATTTCTCTAAGAGGGCTGATGTTTTCTAATATTTTTATGCCAGAAAGATGTTCTATGACTTCTTGTAATGATGATACTGCGTATATGTAGATCCCTTGTGCCAAAGAAGCTTCCTCTCTGTTATCTTTAGGAACAAAAGCTTCAACAAAACCGAGAGCTTGCGCCTGACACAATATTGGCAACACGCCACTGATTTTACGTATGTTGCCGTCTAGAGAAAGTTCTCCTAAAAATAGTTTTCCTCCTGGGTTGAATGCAAAATCTTTCGTCGCCGCTAGATATGTGATGGCTATGCCCAGATCGAAAGCGGGACCTTCTTTATGCATATCTGCTGGTGCTAATGAAACGACAACCTTCTGGTTTTTTTGTTTTGGGGAGACGTATCCAGAATTTTTTATAGCGGCTGAAACACGGTCTTTTGACTCTTCTATAGATCTGTCTCCAAGCCCAATGACAGAAAATGAATGTAAACCATTTGAAATATCTACCTCTATTGTTATCACCTCAGCTTGTAGTCCGACTAGTTGGGCGCTGTAAGATTCTGCAATGCTCATGGCATAAACATAACAAATGTAGATAAAATTCTGATGAATTTTTTATGAAGAAATGTCAAAATATTAATGAATTTTTATAAAAGAAAAACCCGACGTTCGTGTCAGGTTATTCTTTCTATTCAAATAATTTTTATTAGTGTTTGTGCTTTATTGAAACACGTGCAGAGGGGTTTGCTTCTAAGCGGTCTTTTTCTATAGGTTTGCCACATTTTTCACAGATACCATATGTACCTTTTGTAAGGCGGTCTAGTGCAGCCTTAACTTCTATGAGCTGATTGTCCAATTGTGAAGTGATGGCAGCGTTTTCTTCCAATCCTTCTAGCTTATCAGCTACTTCATTTTCGTCGGCAGAATCTATATCCATGTGTCCAGCATTGGCTTCCCAACCACCACGGTTTTGTGGGTTTTTACTGGCAATTTCTGCTAACTCAGCCTCGAGCTCTTTTCTTTCTTCTATGAGTTTATTTTCGAAATATTTATTGTCCTTTGTTGTCATAATAACCCCATCTTAACGTATGTGGGCAGCCTTTTCAAGTCGGGACATAATTTCGGATATCACTTGTTCGTTGCCAGCAAGTACCAATTTTGCGTTGTCCAAAAATGCGTACATGAAGAGGGTTTGACCGCTTTCAGTTTGGAATTCTCTGACGTCCTGATTGTTTACAATTTTTCCAATAAAGTGTCCTCTCAATGTGAAGTATTGGCTAAGTGTCTGGTCTTCGATACTTGATGTGGCAGTTGCCGTGGTGCTAGATACTTTTGATGTTGTGGACGTGCTCAGTTTTATGGATGTATTAGATAGTGTCGAAGTAGAAATACGTAACGTTGTCGTTGAGGTGTGCAGTATTGGTGACGTACTAGCCGATGTTGAGGTAGAAACGCGTATTATATTTTGTTGAACGGGTATAATGTTACCGATCCCTTTTACAGATTCAGGATATATGTATTGTTTCAAATCATCAGCCATGACACTTTCCCATTGAAGCATGCCAGCAAAAGTGTTTTGGAAATAATTATTTGTTAATATCACAAAATAGCTTGTTCCCCCATAGGCATCTGCGTATATACCTAACATCCATGATTGATCGAGTGAACGCTTGATCAGGTCAGGCACGTTTATTTGCAAGAGCCCTATCATTTCCGTGACTGGTACTTGTATAACCTGACTATTTGTAGTATCAGTATTTTCTGTTTTGGTCAGAATCAATTCTCTAATAGTGTTTGGTGTTTGTGGTTTTGCAAGTTCTTTGGTAATTCTTGAGTAAATGTCTGTTCGGCTTAAACCATCAATTGATATAGTAGTTTGGGTGTCAGCCGTGACAATAGGTGTCCTTGTTTGTGTATCTGAAGCAGGTGCAATCGTGGTGGGTCCAAAAACACTTTTACTGTATAAGTAATAAACACCAAATATTCCACCACCAATAAGTATAAGACTTAGAACTACAATAAGTATTTTTGCGCCAACACCGGATGTTTTTGATGCTGACTTAGACGCGTCGGTATCGTTTGACACCAGTCTCTCTGTACCATCGTAACGTTTACTTTCCGCAATAGCCATTGTCGTTGTAGATGTTTTTTTGTGAGCCAAAATATTAGCAACATCTCCTTCGTACGTGCGTACTGGTTTTATGGATGGATCTTGCGATCTCTGTTTTTCTTGTCCTAGTTTTTCCTGATCAGGCACGACGTTTTTTTGTTTTGGTATGTTCAGCTCAGAATTTTGTGCAAAATATATATTTTTTGTTAAGGGTTTTGATGGCGACATCTTTGCAGCCATATTACTTGTCGGTGTAGGTGTTGAGCTGATGTTTTGTGTGCTGCCAAAAAAGTTTGGTGAAGGCGTAACTTGTGAAACTGGCGAAATGGGTGGCAGTGGCGAAACAGGTGGCACCGTTGGTGTTGGTGTAACAGGTGGCACTTGTGTAATGGGTGTTGGTGTAGTTGGTGGAGCAGAAATTGGATCTGAAACAGAAACGGGCATCGGTACAATGTCAGCATTTGGCAAGACTTCAGGTCTATTTTCAATTGCTTGTGATTTTATTGGAATACCATTTTCATCCATGGTCTATATTATAGCGAGAATATACTGATAATACGAGAACCCATACTTTCGTATGTGTAATTTTGTCTGCACTTTTTCTAAAATTTGTGCGTACCCAGACCTTTTAGTATCTTCTTCCTCCGCCTCCACCACCTGGTCTCATCGGTGGTCTTGGAGAAAATGGCTTAGGTGTCTCTGGTTTTTGTGTAAAGAATGTAGGGTTAGCTGCTTTGATAGATAGATTGAGTCTTCCCTTTTCATCTACCTCCTTTACTGCCACTGGAACTTTGTCGCCTTCTTTCAAATAAGTTTCAACTCTCTCCACACGGAATGGAGCGATCTCTGAAACGTGTACGAGTCCTTCTGAACTTGGCCCAATTTTGACAAAAGCACCGAAATCCATGAGACGTACAACTTCTCCTTCAAATTTTTCACCAGGTTTATATTCACGAGTCATTCCGTAGATAATTTCTTGGGCTTTTTGTGCTGTGCCATCTTTTCCTGTGATGAATACTGAACCATCATCTTCTATGGTGATGTCTTCAACCTGTGTCTTTTCTTTAATTTCATTAATAACTTTTCCTCCAGAACCGATAACTCCGCCGATTTGATCAGGTTTGATCTTCATCGCGATAATTTCTGGTGCGCTAGCTGCAATTTTGGCACGTGGAGCTGAGATTTCTTTTTCAATGACATCAAGAATTTTAAAACGAGCAATTTTTGCTTTTTCAAAAGCTTCCGCGAGAACTTTCAAAGGAATTCCACCAACTTTTATATCCATCTGTACTGCCGTGACTCCTGCACGTGTACCTGCAACTTTGAAATCCATATCACCATGATGATCTTCGAGACCTTGAACGTCGGTGAGGACTTTGTACTCGTATTTTGCATCTTTTGAGCCGGTTTTTCCGCCATTTGTGCCGCCAACTTCGCGCATCATAAGCCCCGAAGCAATTCCTGCGACTGGAGCTTTGATAGGAACACCACCATCCATGAGGGCAAGTGTGGACCCACAAACTGATCCCATAGAAGTAGAGCCATTTGAAGCGAATGCTTCAGAAACGAGACGAATCGTGTAAGGAAAAACGTTTTTATCTGGAATAACTGGCGCCAAAGCTTTTTCTGCCAATGCCCCATGGCCGATCATACGACGGTTTGTGCCACCGACGCGTCCAGTTTCTCCTGTAGAAAAAGGAGGAAAATTGTAGTGGTGCATGAAGCGCTTGTGTTCACCCGGAAGTGCGCCGTCTATGACGAGTGCGTCGCTAGGTGAGCCGAGTGTAAGAGCTGAAAAAATATGAGTTGCGCCTCTGTAAAATATTCCAGAGCCATGAAGGATTGGTGACATTCCTCCAGCTTTGGCAAAGAGTGGCCTAATATCATCAATTCCACGACCATCTGGACGGCGACCGTTGTCGATGGCTTCATTGTGAATTAGATCGTTCATAGCTTTCTCCATGATTTGCTGAGCGAGGGCGTTTTGCGCCGATTTAGTTTTATCATCCACACCGCCTATGCCACCTTTTTCTCCTAGTAATTTCTCCGCAACAATTTCCATCCATTTATCACTTATTTCCGACAACTTCCCTTTTGCACCAGCAGAGACATCAGTACCAAAAACATATTTTGGTAAGACGGGAGCGATTTCCTTAGCAAAAAGAGCTTTCATCTCAGCCGAAGGTTCGGGTATGGCGACCACGGTTTTTTGCTTGCCAATTTCAGCGATGATTCCCGCTTGCCAATTTTGAATTTTCTCAATTTCTTCTGAAGCTTTGGTCAATGCCAAATTCAAATCATCTTCACTCACCTCTTTACTGGCGACTTCTATCATATTGATCATGCCAGCTTTACCACAAGCTATCATGTCCAATGAAACATCCGTATCACCACGAGTATCAAAGTCCTTGTTGACGAGCCACTCACTGTTTTTGCTAATACGTACAGCAGAAGCCGGTCCATTCCAAGGAATATTCGAAGTTCCAAGTGCGAGAGAAGCTGCGACAACAGAAACTATGTCTGGATCACCTTTGTCGACGGAGATAGCAGTGAGAATAACCTGCACTTCATTTCTCATCCTCTGATCAAAAAGCGGACGAATCGTACGGTCGACGATGCGTCCAGAAAGAATTGCTTCAGTTGAAGGTTTGCCTTCCCTTCGTACAAATCGTGAGCCCAGAATTCTGCCTGTTGCATAAAAACGCTCCTCATAATCCACTGTCAGTGGAAAAAAATCACCACCTTCTTTTACTCCACCCATAACGGCTGTTGCTAGGACAACAGTATTACCATAACGCACGAGTACTGAACCATGCGCTTGGTCAGCGAGATCACTAAACTCAGCGGTGAGGGTCTTACCACTGACTTCTAGAGAGTATTCTTTTTTTGTCATGTAGGTAATGTAGCAAACTTGGGTGATAAATAAAAGTCTATTCTTTAACTAATTCAGAGTTCCATGAAAGATCAAAAATAAGTTTCATCATATTGTAAATAGTTTCATCTTCTATAATTGTTCCAGTTAAATACTGCTTGTTCAAATTAATGATAGCAATTTTATTATCTCCATATATAGTTATCTCTCCTTTAAATGGAAACTTTTCTTTATTTACATATCTAATTTCAGGTATAACCTCTTTTTTGTAGTTTTTAAATAGCCTTTCATTATAAGTTCTATCAGCTTCTGTATCCGGGATTATTCCTTTTGTTGTGATGCCAATTCTCTCTTTTGTTCTTCTAAAATCCTCAAAAAATTTAGAAGGAAAGACGTTTTCTAGCTCAGCAGCATTGGACCAAGCCAACATTTCGTATTTTTTGTTTGTTGCAAGCATATCGGTATAGATTGTCATCATTCCCTCAATGTTTTCATAGTAAGAAACCTTAGGTCTAGTTCCAAGTGCACCGTAAAGACCTTCAATGTCAGGTAACACCGATTTCATTTGATCAGATTCCTCATGTGCGCGTCTCACCCTTCCTTCTGTGTAGCGAATAATCTTCTCAGGCCTTTCAATTTGATAAAAGATTTTACTTTTCTTTTCTATTTCACTTACGATTCCACGAATAGATAGAGTAGTCAGTATATGATATGTAGTACTTCTGTTAATGTCGGTATATTCTGCTATTTTTGATGGGTAAGCACCACCCAATTCTAGTATTGCTACGTATATCCTAGCCTCCTTTTCTGTAAAGCCTGATTTCACAAGCTTTTCCACCAAGTTAGTGTTCTTTATTTGCATAATATAAGTATACATTTTTCACATTAAATTGTCAATTATGACGAACAAAATATATCACTTTATAGGAATACGGCTCTATATAGCCAGATTATAGATTGGTAATTTTCATTATTGTGCACAATGTTTGACAAAGATGTTATGCTGTTGTCAGATTAAGTTCATTACAAACAAGGCTTTAAGTAGGTGTGCCATTGAGCACCAGATTGGGAGAAATCCATAATATGTTACTAATTAATGACTGTGTATCTGATGATCTTAATGTGAAAATTGAATGCAGTGCCACACACGAACAGTTCGGATACGTTACTCTGCATCACTTCCATACGGATGTTACAGCCAAACGCGATGGAAAACTCAAATGGCAGAAAGCCTGGTGCCATGATGGATTTCGAAACGTTAATGAAATTCGACAACATCTATTGGAACGTAGTCTTAAATCTGTACAAGTAGATGTTCTGTTGAGTGGCGTCGGACGTTTCTAACTTAAAGTGGTAATACCACTCGGTCGAGAGCAACCGAAAACTCTCACAATTTAACCCCGCGATCTGAAATATGGTCGCGGGTTTTGCTTTTTACATCTGGTGATCTAATTAGTTGTGTTTATTTAAACCAATTAAAGCCCTCAGCACCTCCCTAGCTGGTACCCCACCCCTCTTTATCTTAGTAAAATCAACAAGTGTGATCCACTTTCCTTCATCACCCCACTCGTCACGCGCCGGGGATTTACCTTTTATTTTTAAGTCTCTTTGTTTTTTCATTTAATTGTTTGAAGTTTTCTTTTGATACTACCGACCTCCCTAGTTTTTCTTCTAGTTTTTTGCGTGCACCGCCAGCGATATCACCACCGACTTTGGCGTCGTCTTTGAGTTTACCTAAACCGTGTGAGTCTTCATTACGATGTATTTCTGTAGTGGCACGTTCGCCTAGCATATTGAAGATCAATTCAAAGTCATCCATATGATCTCGCAAGTTTTCTCTTTCTAAGCCTTTCAGTTTTTTGTATTCACTTGGTGTAACGCCAAATGTTGCCTTGGAAATTTCAGCTGTGAGTATTTCGTAATCTCTTTGTTCTTGTGCACCACGATTTTTCCATTCGTCAGTCAACTCTTCACGAATAGTTATGCCACGCATACGTTTTTCTATCCAGGAGTCACTATATCCTTTGGCTTTGTACAGAGCGCGAGTACGCTTTGGACCGAGTTCTGGGTCATTTATCTCCTGGACGCGTTCGTAGCCCGTTTTTGCCAACCAAAGTTTGAAAGGCTCTGCCTTGGGTGAAGGGATAGATTGAATAATACGGAATATACCTTCGGTATTAGCGCAATCCGTCTCATATTTCTTACCATCTGAGGCCCCCAATTTCAGTCCGTGACAAAATGTCACGACCTCACTTCCTTCCTCTATGAGTCTTTGTTTAAGTTTTCTCCAATAAGCACCTGGATCAGTACTCACATTTTCTGTAAGGGCATTACACACGTCTACAACTGAAAACCACCACTCATTATTGTGAACGATCTTACGAATCTCTTTATTCGTAAAAAGCACTATCGATGTTAGAACGGAACCCTTCTCTTTATTTATTTTTTTATCCATATTATGAAAAATTAGGCTGATAATGACCGCAATTATATCAACAAAAAAATTCTTGGGAACTTCCGTCACCAAGAATTTCGTTTCGTTATGAAAATTTTTACCTCTTCCCTCCCGTTCTTTGGCCCCCAGGTCCACCGGCTCTCAAAAGATATTTATTTGGTGCAACATCCAAGTCCATGAAATTGTCCGCAGCTTCTACGAGTTTTGCTGAAGTGGATTTACCGAATGAGACTACTTCTACCTGACAACCCTCATTCATTTGAAGATACGCTACGAGAGGCACGAAGTCTCCATCACCTGTTACAAGTACTACTGTATCGAGTTTTGGTGCGAGTTTGACGGCATCTATGGCAAGTCCAACGTCCCAATCTGCCTTCATGGCACCGGATCCGAATATTTGGAGGTCTTTGACCTTGGTTTCAATTCCCATCTTGGTAAGTGCGTCGAAAAAGGCGTTTTCTTCACCTGATTCTGTGGCAATAACGTAGGCTACTGCACGAACGAGACGACGACCTTCGAGGGCATCTTTGACGATTTGGCCAAAATTGACCTTTGAATGATAAATGTTCTTTGCGCTGTGATATAGATTTTGAGCATCGATGAAAACACCGACACGCTGCTCCTTATGTTTAATTACTGACATGTTTTATGAAAAAATTAAAAACTACTTTATTAAAATGCGATGTTATTTCTTTAGATCAAGCTTCTTTGCTATAGATGTATAGCGACGAGGATAGTTCTTGCGAAGATAAGTCATATGAGTTTGGCGGTCTGCGACCATACCTAGAAGACCACGGCGAGAATGGTTGTCTTTCTTGTGTTTCTTCAAGTGTTCAGTCAATTCAATAATCTTTTTGCAAAGAAGAGCAATTTGGACCTCTGGAGAACCAGTGTCTTTGGCATGAATAGCTGTATCTTTTATGACTTTCGTCTTTTGTCTTGTGGTTAACATTGCCATAATATAGTAGCACGAATGGTCTTTTGACGCAAGTTTCAGCGATTTTTGCCAAGTTTATAGCCGCCACACTGTATCTCTCTTCCCAATATTCATAATGGGTTAAGAAAAACAATGTGGCGGCTGAATTTTAGCGGGGTTCTCCGGCTTCCTCGCCCTGTTCTTGTCTTGTCAGTAGCAGTAGGAGAAGCGTAATACCAGGGCGATGAGTGGTTCGAGGGCTCGTGGTTTTCGGGGTTTGATCCCCTAGGCACTTCCTCTTCCGGCTAACCCGTGCCCTAACCGAATGGTTCAAAAAACTTCAAATTTTCCTCCCTGTTGTGGTTGATTGTTGACCGCGTGCAGGTTCTCGGAATTTCAGTATTAGGATAAGTTTTTCTCATCCTAATTTACAACAATTACGTCGGATCTTTGTTTCGCACCATAAAACCTTTCCCGTTTCTGGCTCAAACGTTTTGGGCCAGTGGCGTAGCGAGTTGTTCACCCGTGACGACGCCGGTTAACCGAAAACAAATAGACGATTTAAGCTGCAGCGGGAAGATTTGTTCTTCTCGCTACGGACATTCGTCATTGCTTTCAAGCGAATCACCTCCTCGTGAGTAAAGTTAATGTTCTGCGTTTCGGCCTATACCATAGCACACTCATTTTATTTGTCAAGGATATCCACAGGTTCGCCTAATTGTTACACTGTAACCATGTCGCACAATATAAATGACCTCAAGCAACAGTTTCTGGAATACATTGAAATAGAAAAAGGTCGCAGTTTGAAGACTGTAGAAAATTACGATCGTTACCTCATCCGTTTTATTGCTCACACAAAAGTAAAAGATCCGTCGGATATTACAGATTCTATTCTGCGCGAATATCGCCTGTGGCTCAATCGCCAGTCTACTGGTAATAATCGTGCAACCGGTGACACTCTCAAGAAAAAAACACAGAATTATTATTTGATTGCCCTGCGCGCCTTTCTCAAATATATGGCCAAGAGAGGAATAAAGACTTTGTCACCAGAGGCCATCGAACTTGCCAAGGTTGGTGAGCGTCAACTCGATCTTATTTCAAAAGAAGAGCTTCAACGACTCATGGACGCACCAACACAGGCAAAAAAAGGCGGAGACAAAAATGACGTTAATGACATAAAATCGTTGCGGGATAAGGCTATTTTGGAACTTTTATTTTCTACAGGACTTCGTATTTCCGAGCTTTGTTCCCTATCACGCGATATAGATATTCATGCCGAAGAAATGTCGATTAGAGGTAAAGGTGAAAAAGTTCGTGTGATTTTTATCTCAGATGAAGCCCGTGAAGCCCTCAAAAAATATTTAGATAAGCGAACTGATGTTGAAGATGCTTTGTTCATAAAAGTCGGAGCTGAAAAAAAACCAAAAGCTGAAGGTTCAGGCCTTACTCGCAGATCTATTGAAAGAATTGTGAAACATTATGCAGTCGTTGCTGGAATTTCCAAAAAAGTTACGCCCCACGTCATTCGTCACTGCTTTGCTACTGACCTTTTGTCTAATGGTGCAGATCTTCGTTCTGTGCAAATGCTTTTAGGTCATGCAAATATTGGCACGACACAGATTTATACTCACGTAACGGATAGTGAGCTCAAGCGCGTTCATAAAAAGTTTCATAACAATAGAAAAGCGTAAAAATTTGTACTAACTTTGTGTGTATTAGGTGATGACACATTATGCTATTATTTCCCTATGCGAATAATCACTTGGAATGTAAATGGTTTACGGGCAAATGTAAAAAAGGGTTGTTTTGATTGGTTTCTCAATTACTCTCCAGACATATATTGTATTCAAGAAACAAAAGTTCATCCAGAACAGCTGGAAGAAGGTATTCGTAATCCCGACGACTACTTTTCATATTTTGACCACTCAAAAGGTCGCAAGGGCTACAGCGGGGTTGCTGTTTACTCAAAAATTAAGCCAGATAAAATAGAGTATGGACTTGGGGTAGACGAACTCGACCAGGAGGGGCGTTTCCTCGCTTTATTTTTTGAAAAATATTCCATCGAAGAAACTGATTATAAAAAAAATGGGAAAACTGAGAGGCTTGGTAAGATTGTCCTTTTAAATATTTATTTTCCCAACGGAGGTGGTGGGCCAGAAAGGTTGGCTTTCAAGTTAAGGTACTATGATGCATTTTTGTCTTATATAAATAAGCTGCACAAGAAAGGATATGAAATAATTTTCTGTGGAGATGTGAATACAGCACACAAAGAAGTTGATTTGGCGAGACCAAAAGAGAACATCGACAACACAGGTTTCCTGCCTATCGAACGTGCATGGATCGATCAAGTTATTGCCAGTGGTTACACAGATGTGTTCAGATATTTTAATCCTGATGCCAAAGAAAAATATACATATTGGGATATGAAAACTTTTGCTCGTGATCGTAATGTTGGATGGAGAATTGACTACTTTTTTGCCTCAGACGGCGTTCTCAAACACGTGACAAAAATCAAAATACTTGATCAAATAATGGGTTCTGACCATTGCCCTATCGAAATTACTATTGGATAGTTTTATGGCTCTAGTTAGAGGTATTAAAGTAAATTTCACATAAAATTTGTTATACAAAAACGTATTATGCTGTTTTTTGATAGTTATGTCGCTATATTTTTTGAGCGTTTTCAACCAAAGATAAACCGCGTCATTGACGGGCTCAGTTGGAGAACGTAACGGCGCGGTTTGAAGTTAGTTTTGAATGAATATTACATGAACATATTATTGGTCATGTTGATCCAGACTGTTCCTACGAAACAGGAAAGTTATGTGTTTTTTCTAAAAGTTAGGCGCTCCACTGGAAGTGGAACAAAATTGTGATTGAAGAAAGACACATTACTAAGCTGAGCAACAGAAGGATGCAAAAGCATTCTTCACTGACTTCCTTTTCGAAGTATTTACACTTCGTGGAATCGAGATGATTCCAATTTTTTGAGACCTACCCAAGTCTCTGATTTGTGGAAAGAACAATATTTATTTAGTTTAGACCACGAGACTGTCTCAGATATTTGTCTCCAATATTATATGGGACAATCTTGTGGTCAAAACTCCTCGGAAAATAAACTGGTCTGGATACATTGTATGTCCATTAGAAATAACTGTAAAGGACATAGTGTGGATAACTATGTCCTTTATTAGTGTGTTATGCACGACAACTGCTAAATAGCCTTGTGCTTATGCTACGTAATGTTTTTTTCTAATATCCTCAATATTTTTTTGGTCTTCTTCCTCTTTACGTTCTTTGCCCTCCTCGCCTTTCAATTTTAATTCCTCATCACTAAGACTAAGTAGTTCCAGTGATCTTTTTTGCAAGTATTCTTGTGTATTTAACTTCGGGTCCTCAAGAACTTCGTCGAAAAGTGCGTGCAGAATGTATCCAATCTTTGGGCCTGGTAGTATTTTACAGTGTTCCATAATACCCTTTCCGTCTATCTTGAGCATTGATACTGATATAGGGTCTCTTAAGGCTTCTTCTACCATCGCTTTGTATTTTCTGAGTCTATATGGGTTTTCTTTGGGTCTACCAGTGCCTATACGGTCACATACGCGTACATTCATGAGATCCCATATGTTTTCACGCCCAACGTTCACGATCATTCTACGTACGGCCGATATGGTTATCTGGGCTGTATCAGAGAAAAACATATGCCAACGTACCATTTTCACCACTTTTTCGATTGTTGCACGTGAAAACCTTAGCCTTTCTAGTATTTTTCGTGTTTCACGTGAACCAACTACCTCGTGACCATAGAATGTATATGTCTTTGTTTCACGTGAAAGATTACGTGTTTTTGGTTTAGAAATATCATGAAACAGGGCTGAAAGCCTTATTTCTAGAGGCCATTCCTTGTCTGCGGCACATTGTAGGCTTCTAAGTAGATGTTCCCAGACATCATAAATATGTGTACCCCTCTGCTCAATTCCGATTCCTCTCTCCAATTCTGGAACTATAAATTCTAATAATCCTGTTTCGTGAAGCATTATAAGGCCACTTTTTGGTTTAGGAGACATGATAAGCTTAGTAAATTCATCTCTAATACGTTCTATTGAGACCTCTTTTAATAGGTTTTTATGGCTCTGTATAGCCATATAAGTCTCTTTTTCTATTGTAAAACCTAGTTCCACCGCCAGTCTTATTGCGCGTAGTATCCTGAGAGCGTCTTCATTGAAACGATCATTTGGGTTGCCTACTGTTCTTATAGTCTTGTCTTTTATATCTTTGAATCCGCCGTATAGATCAATTATGTCTTTTATTGCATCTCCAGATAGAGATACGGCTATAGAATTTATTGTAAGATCGCGTCTTTTTAGATCGTCTTCAATATTTTTGCTGAATAAAACTTTGTCAGGATGACGTCGGTCCGAATATTCTGATTCAGTTCTAAATGGTGTAACCTCTATGTTACGCAATGTCTCATCTTCCGTTGTTTCGTTTATAACAGCGACAGTTCCGAAAGTATTTTCGTAGACTGTTTTGACAAAAAGTTTTTGGATTTCATCTGGGGTGGCATCTGTTGTTACGTCCCAATCCTTTGGTTTGTTTCCAAGAAAAAAGTCTCGTACACACCCGCCGACTAGATATGCTTTAAAACCAGCCTTTTCTAGAGTCTGTATAACTTCTGTGACTTCTGTTGGAATAGGGCTATTTTGAGCCATTTTCATGAAATAATCGTACCACAACTAATCAATTTACGCTAGTTTTGTTGTGAGTTCGCATTAACGGGTTTGGGCTTTTGTGTCATGTGCGCTAATATAGGTGCGTTGCCCTCGTAGTGAAATGGATATCACACCAGTCTTCGGAACTGTTGTTGGGGGTTCGAATCCCTCCGAGGGCACAAGTAGGTTTAAACTTTTGATCACGGATTCTCTCCATTGAAAAGTTGGTAAAAAAATAAAGTTACGCTATACTACACGTCGTTAGTTCGATATGTTAGTTTTGATGTTGATTTGAAATTTTAATTGCGGGTATCGTTTAGTGGTAGGACGCGTCCTTGCCAAGGACGAGGTGGGAGTTCGATTCTCCCTACCCGCACAATTCGTTTCGCCTGCCGCGAAGAGGGTAGTAGTTAAGTTGTCCATTATTTTTGTCTGTTACAATATTTTTTGTTGCCATTAAAATAAATGGCTTTGTTAAGCTGTTTTGAAATAAGAACTGTGGATAACTCTGTGGATGACGTTCATAAAAGACAAAATTTATGGCTATAAATCGTAGTTTTAGTCTGTTTAAGTTGTCCTTTCCCAGAAATGGCTTTATTGAGCTATTTATCATTGAGACACTATAAAAGTCATCAAATTAGTGTTAAAAAGTAGCGAAATTGTAAGGTTGCAAAGTTGTAGTTAAAAAGGCATGAATAGAATATATGAGTACAAGAACTATAGGAAATATTGGGGAAAATATCGCTTGTAAACATCTCGAAAGGTTGGGACTTGTTATTGTTGAACGGAATTATCAGAAGAAATGGGGAGAGTTAGACATCATAGCGATTGAAAATGTTGCACGTGAAACACTTCATGACTACAAGCCAGATTCCAGGTTGCATTTTTTTGAAGTAAAGAGCGTGACAGGTTATTGGGCACAGGCGAATAATTTTAAGACATGTGTTGGTGAACGGGGTAATTTTGTAAAGGACGTTCCTGGAGAATTTCGTCCGGAAGATAATGTCCATTCTCTCAAAATTAGGAATATTCGTAGAATGATAGAAACATATTTAACTGAAAAATACTCAAATCTAGAAAAGGAGGTGGCGAGTAGTGGCAGGGGAGTTACGGGTCTTGATAAGGGAATGACAAGTTATGATATGGAGTTTCAGTTTCATGTTTTGTGTGTTTATATCAACATGAAGACAAGAAAAGCACGTATTAAATGGCTAAAGAATGTTATTTTATAGGATTTATGTTAGGATATTCTGGCGACATTGATAAGAGTTGAGATGTATATGTCGAGTAGTGTATTTTGTAAATCGGGGCGTGGTGTAACGGCTAACATGCCTCTTTTGGGAAGAGGTGACTCCGGGTTCGAATCCCGGCGCCCCGACAAGGAAAGCAAAGAAAAATATAAGAAGAACAGCATATAATTATTTATGGTAGAACTGTACAAGAAAATATATAATTTCTTTGATAAGCTCGAAGACGTTGTACGTGGACATTTGAGTCGATATCCGATTATCTATACAATAATTGGCGGTATTGCTGTTGTGCTTTTCTGGAGAGGAGTTTGGCATACTGCAGATATTCTTCAGGCACGTGGAGGTTTGCTAGGTTGGATTTTTTATGAGCCAACAAATCTCGTGATTGCTACTATAATATTGCTTATGATAGGACTGTTTGTATCGTACTTTGTTGGTGATACGATCTTGATCAGCGGTATAAAGAAGCAGAAGAAAGTTACGGATAAGACAGAAAAAGAAGTTGAAGAAGAAGAGGAGGAGTTGGAAAGGATTCAGACGACGATAAAAGAAATGAAAAAAGAGGTAGATGTTATAAAGGGGGAAGTTGACGAGGAGTATAAAATGCGTCATCCTTCATCGACGGCGAATGTTGCAGTAGATAAAGAGGCCGGTAAGGTGATAGAGAAAAAGTAAGTTTAGAAAGAAGTGTGTAAATAAAAGAGCGTAAAAATGCGGGATTAGTTAAATGGTATAATAACAGTTTTCCAAACTGTGGTCGGGAGTCCGATTCTCCCATCCCGCACAACCAAGGTCGACGCTGATGCATGGCTTAACAGAGCCATTGCGTAGTCCGAGACCCCGATGCGTCAAAAATTTTAGTGAGTATGTGAGCCGTATTTTCAGTCCGATTCTCTGCTCCATAAAACGCCGAAGTTGTTTTGTGGTAGTATATTTTTCCAGTTACTTTGTTTCTCCGGTGTCGGTTGATTTGGTTAGCTCAAGTTTTTTGTCCTTAAGAATGATCTTACTTTTTATACACGACAGTACTTCTCGCTTTTCAATCAATAGTCCATTTTGAAGAAGGTATTTTGTAAATGTCTTGATACTTACATCGAGATCTTTTCTTGATTGCATTGGATCTTGTTTTAAAACACCTGACTGGAATATGGTAAACCTTTTAACTTCCTTCTCGAGTTTCTGTCGGAGCTCGCTTTTATCTAGATTCATCTTGTCTATTATTAGTAATATCTCATCTATCAGGGCGGCCTCATTTACTGGCTCGTTAGGGCAGTCTCGATCTTTCACACCGGTACATCTATAGTAGACATAACCGCGTGTTTCACCAGTTTTCAACTCTTTAACCTTTTCTTCGGCCGTAATCCCAGAGCCACAATAACCACAGGTAAGCATTCTAGTGAACATAAACTCTCGGCCATACATTTTCTTTTTATCAGTCTTTATTTTTTCTTGCACAATATCAAATAACTCTTTGGTTATGAGTGGCACATGTTTACCGTTATACCATTCACCACCGCCCATTGGGTATTCGAAGACTCCGTAATAGAATGGTCTGCGCAGTAGCCGATAAATATTACCGAGAGCTAATAATTTACCAGTTCTTGTTTTAAAGTTGAGTTCTTTTAGCCATTTATATACCTGTCTACCAGAATAGTTTTCATATGCCACCTTCTCAAATACTTTCTTGATTATAGGCGCTCGCACCGGATCTACGATTACCTGGCATTTTTCATCTTTGTTTTTGCTATTAAGGTATCCAGTAAGCGCTAGAGAAGGCTTCAACCCCATTGCCGCCCTCGATCTTAATCCACGTTTCACATTAATCACTTTGTTATCGTTCTCCAGTTTGGCTTGAGAACCCAAAATCATCAGCATGAACTTATCATTGGGTGTATTCATAAACTTCTGACCGTAAGTCCTTATTTCAAGAAGTTTCTTTTGATCCATGAGATCGACAATTCTACCAAGATCCCCAGCATTGCGAGCGATACGGTCAGGCGCCCACGTTAGTATTCCATTGAATTTACCTTGCTTAAGTTCCTCGACAATCTCGTTGAAAACGGGTCGTTGCCCAGCTTCCTTAGCAGAATGAGATTCTTTTTTCATCACCACGATCTCAAGATTGTCTGCTGTCGCCATTTTCTCCATCTCTTTGATCTGGGAGTCAATGGATAGAACTTGTTTGTCCTCCTGTTCCGTACTTTTTCTTGCGTAAAGACAGTAAATTAGCTTTACAGGGACTGCTACTTTGGCCGCAGTGCCCACGGGCGCTTGTGTTGCATAGGTCATATACTCAAGGGATGACACAACCCATCCGAGGAGTCTAGGATGCCTCGGAGTTAGTAAGCTGTATGTGGCTTTTTTATCTTAGACCTAATATACTTTTGTTATGTGGGTTATTTTTGCATTATCAGCATCACTTTTTTGGGGACTGACATATGTTCTCGACGAGAAGATATATGAAAAAGTTTCTGTTATAACTTCTTTAGCCATAACGTCTTTTTTCGCGTTTATTGTATTGTTCATAGTGTCGTACTTTACCGGTAATTTAAAAACAGATGTTCAACAAATTATCACCAATAAAGGTCTGTTCATATTAGTAATTGCAGGCACTGTTACTTTGATAATTGCCGAACTATTTATCGGTTTTTCAATTAGTTCAAAAAATGCAACTCTCGCTGGTCTAATCGAAATATCATACCCGATATTTATTGCTATCACCGCTTATGTTTTATATAAAGAAAATCAGCTCAATTTAAGTACGATAATAGGGGGGGGTATTGGTTTTCTTGGGAGTTGGAATAATCTATTTCTATAATAGATAGCTCTGTTGAGCCAATTATAGTGCCATTGACATAAGTGTAAAAGGTGATATAATATGAATGTATAAAGTTCTTTGATAGTCAGTTGCATTCGCCTCAGCACATAGTGGCTCAACATGGCCTTTGTGTGCTGTGGCGAAACCGTGCAGGTTAGCCGAAAAGCTCGTTACGAGCAACAGCACAACAACGCATGACAATGTCCGAAAGGATAGTCATGAAAGGAGCTAGAAATGAGCGATCGAAATACATTCAGTGCGGGACTTGGTGCAAAAGTTTGTGGCGCAGTTGCCGATGAAAACGGCACCCCGCTTGAACTCAACAAGTTTGCGGAAAGTCCGGAACTGGTTCGTGGTCTTCTGGCAGTCCTTCGCGGTGCTGCTGAGATTGTGATGAAGAAGTTCCAACGCCTTCGTCGCATCCTCGAAGACAAGAAGTTTGCGCTCCCGGTAACGGACGGCAAGGAATTCCTCGGAAAGGCCACAGACGTCTTTGGTTACATTGACTCGGACTTCAAACATTACGGTTGCGATGAAGTGGGTCAGCCGGCCAAAGAAACAGAAGTGCAAGTGTATGAGATGGCCATGGACGGAACGTTTACCGAGATATTTGGTGAGCTGTCGAGTGATTTGGATAAATTGTGCTTAACACAGTCCCAAATTAAAAAGTTCGTCCAAAATCATCGCGATGTCCTCCGCAAGGAAGGCTACGGCACATTCTTCCTGTTCAAGGTTGGCAACGAGTTCTTCGTTGCGGGCGTGAGCCTGAACGATGTTGGCCGCCTCAAGGTCGACGTGTACCGCTTCTCGGACGTCAGCGTGCGGAGCGCCGGGGGCCGGCGGTCGCATCGTGGTTCCGCAACTGACAAATTGACCCCTCGGGTCTTAGCGTTTGACGCTCTGACTCTCAATCCCTTTGACCTCTACCAACTTCGGTTGGCAAGTCAAAGGGATTTTCAGTATACTGAAGTATATAAAGCAATGAATATTATAGAGAAAAAATGTTGGCCTGAATATTTTGAACATATAATAGATGGAAGTAAGACTTTTGATCTGCGCATTGATGATTTTGAGATTGCCGAAGGAGATATCTTAGTTCTAAAAGAATGGGATCCCAAAACAAATAAATATACTGGTCGTGAAATAAATAAAAAGGTTGGATATGTAGGTAAATGGAAGATTAATGATTTGGCCGATTTCTGGCCTAAAGAAGATATAGAAGAAAAAGGGATTCAGGTTATTTCCTTGAAGGATCAGTAGCATTGAGGCCTCTAATTTTGGGACATTTTTGTTAGATTGACACATCTATCCAATCGTAGTATAATAGATACGTAATAAGTTCTTTTATATATTCAGTTGCATATTTCGCTACAGTAGAAAGTGGCTTATCTTAGGCCTTTCTCTGCTGTGGCGAAATGGAGTAACCACGCGACAACGAACAAAAATACGAAAGGATGACAACGATGAAAAATCCATCGATTGCATCGGGTAATGAAGTAACTGACGGACAGGTCGAAACCTGTGTGACTCTGGTCACGGACGCAACTCGCAAATCAACAGGGGTGGCTCTTCGTGAACTTAGCAAGGCCGGCGTTCTCACCAAGCAGAATATCGAAAAGGTGCGCGCTCGCGGCGATCAGATCGTTGCGGCAATCACCGAATTGGTGAAGCAGAAGTTCGCCGAACTCGCCGAGAACGTGAGCGGTTGCCTCAAGCTCATCTCTGGCGCCGAAACTATCACGCTCAAACCAACCGACGGTAAGGAGTCCATTGCGAAAGCAAGAAACCTCTTTCTCGGTTGGCTCGACAGTGATTTCAAGATGTGGGGCCTTGATATGGAGAGTGGTTCGACGATGGAAATGAATGTCACGGTTCACGAGCTGATCAAGGCTGGTGACTACCGGAAGATCTTCGGCAGTCTGTCGGATGATCCGAAGAAGCTGTGTCTCACACAGCCTCAAATCATTCAGTTCGTGAAGAATCACCGCAAGTGGCTGAGCGAGAACTGGACGTTCTTTCTCTTCGAAGCCAATGGTGAACTCTTCGTTGCGCTCGTGAGCCTGAACGATGTTGGCTACCTCTCGGTCCGCGTGGACCGCTTCTCGAACGTCTACGTGTGGAACGCCGGTTGCCGACGTCGCATCGTGGTTCCGCAACTGACAAATTGACCCCTCGGGTCTTAGCGTTTGACGCTCTGACTCTCAATCCCTTTGACCTCTACCAACTTCGGTTGGCAAGTCAAAGGGATTTTCAGTATACTGATTGTGCATGCTTGAATGTGCAGTGGCTAAGGCTTCTGCGCCACGCTTGTGAAAATATATATTCGAGAATTCTGTCGGATACGTCTTGCAGGAGAGTGGGTATATCTTTATCTAACAAAAAATAAGTCAGTTGGTGTAATGGGCTGGAGGACTTCAATGTCCTAGATACGATTCAATCGCTCATGATTTGGGTGATGGTGTTATGGATGGCTCATTACACATTTTCTTCGTTGCGAACGTGAACCTGAACGATGATGGCAACCTCAAGGTCAACGTGAACCGCTTCTCGAACGACAACGTGTGGAACGCCGAGAACCGACATCGCATCGTGGTTCCGAAACTTACAGTTTCTCCTATCACGTCGTGGTAGGAGTTTTGTTTGTAGCTCGTTTTTCGGTAGAGTTGTTATTAGCTGTAGTTTGTAGTCCTTTCTTCCAGCCACCAAGCATTCTGCCGATTTCCTCTAGTTTTTCTGAAAGAATTGTATATTTTTCAGTTGGTATCAGCCTATTCTCCCAAGCAATTTGGCAAAAGAATTTTAGGATGTCCACTCTTGATATGATTTTACCCAACAGCAATATTTTAGGCTCAGGTGGTAGGTATATGCAGGAGAAACTCAGTTCCAGAATATTCAGAAACGTACTCTCGATCTTCTGACCAAGACCCAGACGTTCAATGCGTGGAAGATTGCGATATATAGCTAACCAATACTGATACACCTCTTTCTCTTTCAAAATCACTGCTGGGACTGTGCGGGGGGGGGCTTAATAGTCATTTTTTAATTATTATTAATAACGTGGTTACTTACAACGATATCATATCTCTTAATAATCTCCATGAAGCATGGCGTGAGTTTGTGTCGGGCAAAAAATACAAAAAAGATGTTGCAGATTTTTTACTTAATTTGTCCCATAACATATATTCACTTTATCTTGATCTGAAAAACAAGACATATATTCATGGGGCGTACGAAGCCTTTTCAGTTAATGATCCAAAGCCTAGAAACATACACAAGGCTAGTGTGAGAGACAGACTATTACACCACGCCATATATAGAATCTTATATCCTCATTTCGATAGTAAATTTATCTTTGATTCTTACTCATGTCGTGACTACAAAGGAACACACAGGGCGTTGGACAGGTTTTCGCACTTTGCTCGCAAGGTTTCAAGGAGTAACAAACGTACCTGCTGGGTACTTAAATGTGATGTACGTAAATTCTTCGCTTCAATCGACCAATCTATTCTGATTAATATAGTGAAAAAGAATGTGCCTGATCCCAATGTCATATGTCTCCTTGAAAGGGTAGTCGGTAGTTTTTATACCACTGCCCCAGGCAAAGGCTTACCACTTGGAAATCTAACCTCACAGCTTCTGGTTAATATTTACATGCATGAATTTGATTGGTATGTAAAACATGGGCTGAAGCAAAGATACTATATTCGATATGCAGATGATTTCGTGATCATGCACAGTGATCGAGGTGTTCTACTTGAAGTATTATTCAAAGTTAATGAATTTCTATTATATAATCTCAAACTCACACTTCATCCAGACAAAGTCTCTATTGAGACAGTCTCATCGGGTATTGATTTTCTAGGTTGGGTACGTTTTACAGACCATAGAGTTTTGCGAACTGCTACCAAGAACAGAATGTTTAGAAGAATTAAGGAAAGAGAGGGTAAGTTTGAAACAGTACAATCTTATCTAGGAATGATCAGTCATGGAAATGCTAAGAAGTTGAGGAAGAGAGTTGAAGAATTAGCTGTTGGTAACTAGGCTTCGCAAAAATTTCCATATAGGATAAGGTGTAATGTCTGTATGATGACTAGCGTATAGTTGTTGATTAATATTTGTTATTTGGTTTGGCTAGGTGGCGGTAATCTTTTGATTTCATCCATTGGTGCTGGTAATCTGTCAGCATCAACTTTTACTTTATTTGCCCTGTTGAGGTGAACATTGATATATATCGGCGCAGGTTCCTTAGCGGGTGCATCTATAGGTCGTCGCGGTTTGTAATAGCGCTCGCTATTGTTGTCGAGTAGGTATCTGATAGCCGGTAAATCTCCTTGTTTGACTAGAGAATGTAATTGATTTTCAGCAAAATCACACCAGTTATCTCTTCCACGCTCATGTGCCGTGTCGCACGCTTCAGCAAATTCTTGATCAGTAGCAACCCACTCATATATCGTTGATCGAGAAATACCAGCACGCTTGGCGGCAACGGCAATAATACCGCTCTCAGCAAGCTCTTCTATGAACTTGGCTTTGCGTGCATCCGAAATCATGGATTTAGACTTTTATCGCCTTTTTCCCGGTTAGAAGCTCAATTCTGTGTAATATAACGTGTGCATATGCTGGGCACTTTTCCATCATAAAGCATTTACGTTTCAGTTTGAGTGCGGCCACGCCAGTGCTACCAGACCCTCCAAATGGTTCTAGGACGATACCATCACGCTTGGTTAGTACTTTGATGTAGGGAATTAGTATTTCCACTGGTTTCGTTCCGAATATAACTCCTTGACCTGACGACTTGGCATCTGAAGCTATGTAGTCAATGAAATCAGTAGGACAGTACCTATTGCCTTTACCATATGGTTCCCAATGCGGTTTGCCTGATATAGCGAATAAAGCATTCTCGTATTCATTCTGGAGTAGATCATCTGATTCCGACGTTGTATCAACTGCAACTTCACCTGATGTACCAACCAAAGCAATATCTGTTTTGTTAAAGAATTTATGGTTAGCAGAGTATCCTTGCATGCGATTAGGAAGCCTCCAAGTGATTGTATTGCGATATTTCCAATGCTTTTCTAATTCATTCCATATTACCCTCAAATTCTTTGGGTTCTCGAAGATGATAATCGAGAAATCTTTCTTCTGAACTTTGGCCACATTCGCCATCCATTTTTCTGTAAAATCGTCTGGCAATGTTTCAGTACCAATATAGTGACGGTCTCGTTTGTATCCGAAGCCTTCTGTAGCAGAGGACTTCTTTTTACCTTTGAGGTAATCCAAAATGTATGGCGGATCAGTCATACAAAGATCTGCCTTGTTACCATTCATGAGCTTCAGCATATCCGCTTCGTTCATGGAATCTCCTACCATTAGCCTGAAACCATCTGTTTCATATACATCTCCAGTTTGTGCAGTCACTTCCTTTATATCCAGTTTATCCAACTCACTTTTTAAATCGAAGACCTCGGGATTTTCTTCAACAGGGTAAATGGAATCGAGATCTTCAGAGGTGAAACCGATATCTGAGAGTATGTGTTCGTCAAACTCAGCAAGCAATTCTAGATCAAATTCTCCTTGATTCTTACCGAGACGAACTGACAACTCCTTTTCTTTCTCAATATCTGGAATATCTATGAACACTGTGGGTAGAGTTGTGTATCCCATGTCACGCGCAATATCGATACGGAACCTGCCACCGATCACGATGTTCTCGCGTCCAGATGCTTTGTTACAAATAATCGGGTCGACTACACCGAAGCGAGTAAAAGATTTGCGAAGCTGTGAAGCTTGCTCATCTGTATGAGTACGGAATGCGTACTCGGGAATGCGAAGTTCACTGATTGGAACTTCGACGATACTAAGAATGTTTTTCATATTAGTATTATTTTTATAATACAGAGGACGAGTCTGCATCATCATCAAAACACGATTGCCGTGAGCGTCACCATACCATTGGCGCTGAGTTTAATTACGAAAATAGCCCTAATTTACAGGCTATTTTTACTATTTATGCACTCAGTGCTAAGGGTAGGCTAGAGTTTGTCTTTGTGTACGACAAATTGTGGGTCAATTCGATATCCTAAACCATCACGACCTTCAATGAAGTTGATTCCTCTTGGAAGACCTAGATTGAATTTTGCTTTTTTGTTTATGGCCCCAGCTAATTTCTGTATAGCGTTGTTGGTAGGACACTTGAGTAGTTTTGCTAGTATCGATGTTGGCTTAAATTTTTCAGGATCAAGATCAATTAACTCGGTGATTAGGCTAAATCTCTTACCTTTTCCGAATTTATAGACAAATTGGCGATCAGCTATTTTACGTCGCAGAGTTTTATCAGTTTTGTTGTAGAAGACATCGTACTGAGGGGTTTGTGCTGTTGGTCGAGAGTACTTTTTAAGCAGAGCACCCAGCTCCTGAGTTGTCACTGGATGTGATGTGAGCACGGCCGGAGTTATCTTAATGTCGCCGAATGGATGTTTCCTTGTTTCCTCTATTTCCTTCACGACTTTTATGGTTGGTCCAATGGCTCGCTGTATTTGATCTTCCATATCACGCTTGGTGGACTCGAAATGCTTTAGTTGCTCCTCGGCATCTTTAACTGCCAGTTCAGTGAACTTCAACACGGCCTTATTTTTTCTTTGTCTCATATATTCATAATAGCTAAACCAGGTCGAATATACCACTAAGTGTTGATAATAGGTGGGGGGTCGTAGGATTTGTCCGATTTTGTTAATTTATATGGGTCAAACGACGCCCGCTTTAGGAAAACAGATCCCTATGTCGATGGGTCAGGATACTACTTGTGTGTTCGCCAAATAACCCTTACACTGTCTAGCATCACTCAGTCCGAGACACGGATGGGGCACAAAGACAGATTATGGCTTATTAAGCAGAAACCGCCGTATGGCATGTACGGCGGTTGTGCTGGGGCTACGGGTTTCATCCGCAATCCTCAGAACTTTTCGAGATCAGCGAGTAGGACACCGCTGACTCTGTAGGTGTGGTATTTTCCACTTGGTAACTTGTAGACACTAACTGGGACTGGGGGGACTGGATGTTCACGGATAAACATGTCTGCGCGATTGTCGGCTTTAACCACCACTTCGGAGAGTGTCTCGTCTGTGATAACAAAGCCTTGTTCCAATAGAGCCACATTACCTTTTACGATCGTGGATATTATTTTCCCACGGTCGGTGATACTGCGACCTATTACGGTTGTGACGTGTGTGTCCATACTTGTCCTTTGGTTTACTGGGTCCATTTATATGTTATAATAGATTTGATAAATTGTCAATCACGCAAATATTTTGATGTTTTTGATTCGTCCTGTCTTTTCCGTAAATCTTTTAAAGCTTGCACAGGGTCTGATATTAACTTTCTAATTTCGTTTACTGCTTCACGTACAAATTGTAAATCCTTATTAATATCATCTTCAGACAAGTTGTCGGAAAATGCCGCTTTTCCAAAGTCAATAACCCATGGATGTAAGTCAGTGTTATCTAACATTATGTTTCTAATGCTTAGATCTCGGTGAGCTATCCCGGCCTTGTGTAGCATCTTTATTACAGCTGTTAGTTCCCGCTCAAACTCTGATAAATCAATATTTTTTATAATTGATTGATCTTGTTTTTCTATGATCTCTTGTATTGTTTTGCCACGTATTTGCTCCATATAAATAAAGTGGGCCCTCTCATTGACATATAGGTTTTCAGTATCGTTATAACGATCAATATTACGAGTAATACTTTTTATTTCAATTACGGATGGAACTTGACTAGGTCGGCCATGTTTTTTTAGATATTCATGAGCATATTGTTGTATAGCAGCCTCCTTTATTGCGCCGTTTTCAGAAATTAGTAACATACCCCTAGCGAGTCTCTCCTTAATACCTATATTTATCTCAGCAAATTTTTTCTCAGCACGCTTTAATGGTTCGAAATTTTTTGGTATAAGACCACCATTCTTTTTTGAATTTCCGACAGTTAGAGTCTCCCAACTACATTTGATACATCTAATATTTTTTTGGTCTTTCAGTTCGACTGGATGTTCCTTGAGCACAATGGCGTTGTTTCCTTCTCCAACTGTTGCATCTTCATGATTTAATATTAAATTATAATGTTTATTAAATGTTGCTATTCCGGCTTCTCCCAATTCTTCTACTTCCATGCCAGCCTCTATGTCGTAAGGTTTTGTTACTTCAAGAAAATTATCTTTTGGAGTTAGCCTATTATATTCAGCCTGTGTATCTTGGTTGAATTGCTCTGCTTTCATATATGTTGAGGTAATCTTATACTTTTTTATGGTTGATATCAAATCTTCTATATCTTCTTCAGTTTTGCGTTACCTGCGTGGTCGATAGTTACATAAGTTGAAGGGTTATCGCAAAAAGAACCAGAGTTTATATAAAGAACATTGCCCTTGGAATTGGTATATGGCAGATGGGTATGAGAACAAATAACTACATTGGCATTTCTTCTAATGGCTTGGTGCGTGGCAAGTTTTTGTTGTCTATGAGATGAAACTCCTAAGATACGTTTGCTCAAGCGCTTGATGAACATAGAAGAGTTCTGGTTTCTCTTGTTTATGTGTTGAATGATATAAAAAATATGAGTGAATATGTAAGTGGTACGTGGTAGATATGTCACAAATGGATCGAATTGGTCTCCATGCATACACAGGAACTTATTCGGACCGATAGCGAAAGTATGATGATCCATAATTTCAATACCCATATTACGAGCCAGGCTATCTAGTTTTCGTCCATGATTACCTCCAACCATGATTACTTTGCGTGTCTTTGCAACCTTGGAGATTAGAGAGACCAATTGCCAATGCATATTGTCGAATGATTTTGTTACTTCGGAATCGAAAAGATCGCCGTTAATTATGAGCGTTTTATATTGAGCTGTTTTTAAAAGATTAATTATTTTATCTGTACGACAAATTTTGGATCCAATATGAATATCACTGACGAGTAGGGTATGGTATGTCATAGATATGGATCCGGAGGTGTGGGTATTATAACAAAAAACCGCCCTTATGGCGGTCTCTTGTTTCCCAAAATGGGAGCTGATTTATTTAACTGCGTCCTTCAAGGCCTTTGCGGCGCGGAACTTTGGAACCTTCATAGCTGGGACGTTGATAGACTCGCCTGTGCGAGGATTACGTGCCTGACGAGCTGCACGCTGCTTGACTGAGAAGATACCAAGACCTGCAATAGAGACCTCCTCACCCTTCTTGAGAGAATCAATGATGCTGTTGATCATTGTCTCAACGGCTTGCTCGGCCTGAACCTTTGTTCCTCCGAGGATTCCGTGAACTGCTTCTGCGATAGCTGCTTTATTCATAGTAATTTTGATTAGTGCTATTAATGGCTAATAATATAATCGATCTGTAGGGTACATTATATATTAAGCCATATTTTAGGCAATAGGGGTGAAATATGAGGGTGGGATAAGCTGTGGATGGGGTTTTGTGTCCAATTTTACTATAATTTCTTATAAAACATCTTGAAAATGTGTTTCTGAAACTCTGCGATTCTTTTACTCTCAATAACCATGGCAGTTTCTGAGTTGTAGTCGATGAAAGCTACCTTGTTTCCATATATTACCTCGGTAACATTGTGTTCAAATGGACCAAAATCTCCCGGCATTGTCTTGACGAAGCGGTCTAGTTTCTGGATTTTATGCTTAGAAGTCTGTTCGTTTGTGATCACTTCTCGCTGAAGCTGCTTGGCATCACGCATTTTCCTGTATCCGCGAGGTACATATTTGTCTTTCTTCTCCTGACCGTCACGGTTTGAGCTATATCTGTAAAATACATCGCCTTTTTTGAGACTTCTTACAATATCATCAAAAATTCTCTTGGTTCCATCTTTACCTTCGAGGAATCTGACCTTTGGTTTTTGTTCATTACTAGAATATGAGTCTTCAAGATCTGGTAGGATCTCAAATAAGTCAATTTTCAAATCATCAAAAATTGCTTCCAGTCTATTTGGTGGTTCTGCCATATACATCATTCTGTTTTGGCGACGATTTTGAGTAATAAGTTTCTTTTCTAAGAGGGAAGGCAGGGCTTTATAGATGAGTGGTCTGTGTATGGCGGTTTTCTGCGAAATCTTGGATATGTTTGATGGACCAAGTTCTATAAGAGCTAAATATATAGCACTTTCATTCTTTGTTAGACCAATTTTCTCTAGAACCTTGTTTTTGTCCATAAGTTTGTTCTATATAAGTGTAATAATTTGTATACTAGTAATATACAGTTGTGGCGTATTTTTAGCAAGGATTTATGGCGATATTTGGTGTTTTGCGTTTTGAAATATTGGATATGTAATTAATAGTTACAGTAAATACCATGAAGAATGTGGCTATGTATGAACCTTTTGGCAAAATTTCATTCAATTTGTTACGAAAAGACCATGTCTGACCAGCATTGTCAATACAGATGGTATATATTATTCGACGGACCAAAGATGAAGAGAAGGACAGACTTTGAAAACAACACTCGACTAGCAAACGAGTGCATTAGAAACGCAGGGCTGCATGAAGCAGCTGGGCGTAAGGGAGTAAACCCTGATACGGGCCTCCCCTCGGCGATGAAACCGAGAACCAGATGAGAATCGATCTATAAAGACGGGTCGAGCTAAGTCTGGATAGGTATGGAGTAAAAGTTCTTTACAACAACCAACCGCTCGAAAGAGCAAAGGAGAGACAAATGGAGTTCATGAAACTCAAGTACGACAAGATGAGTGTCAGGGCGCCAAAGCCCATGATGCTCGACGGAAACCCATACCGCACGACGATAGGTGAGCGGAGGGTTGGCTGGTTCAGGCGGTTGCTTGAACGCCTCTTCAGGGACTAGCCGAAGATCCGAGGGTGGAGAAAACCATCCTGAAACTGAATAAAAAATCCGCGAGTCCAAACCTCGCGAGCTGTCGCAGGATGTGGATCCTGCCTGATGAGCTCAAAAGAGCGAAACAGAAGGTCTTTGAAAACTGAATAAGTTGACGAACCAAAACGGCTTTATATAGGTGTGCCGATGAACACCAGAAAGGAGAATGTACCATGGCGAAACATCAAAACAATACCGAATACCACTGCAGAGTCGACGTGAACAGCTGGCAAAACTCACGGAGAGTGCACGTTCTACCTGACCAAGTTGGGCTGCAGGTCACTGTTCCAACGTGCAGTCACTGTGTGACTTGCCAGAGGAGAGTCAGGGAATTCAGGGAGACTCTCGCGAACAAACCCAACGTGATCCATCAGTGGAAATCCTTGGACGACGGCGCCTACTGGCTGTTCTTACCAAGAGGGGAAAGACAGGACCCCTTTGACCTCCTGAGGAACACTCTCGAAATCCGGATTCATCGGAACTGAGATTCTCGGTCAGCGCTTTGGAGAATAGCGTCAAACTCCAGCCTCGCACAGAAATGTGTGGGGCTTTTTCTTTTGTTTTGCAAATCATATAGCGATTTCTATCACTACGAAACACAATTTTATTGTGTGTAAGTTCCTAATATTAATATATTTGATACAATCCTTGCACTAAATTGTAGAAGACACCCATAAACATGGAAATTATTTATTGGAATAAAAAAGTTGGCGAATTTATTAAAGACCTTGATCGGATTACCATTTCTCGTGTAATAAAATCAATTCGCGCCCTTGGGGCGTATGGTCATTTGCTTGATATGCCAGATTCGAAAAGTTTAGGTAAGGGTTTATTTGAACTTCGAACTCAAGGTAAGAGAAAAGTCAGGATACTCTATATATTTCATAAAAATAGAGCATGTATAGTTCATGCTTTTGTTAAAAAGGCTTGGAAGATAAATATTCGGGATATAGTGTATGCAAGAAGGGTTCAAAAACAAATAGTTGAGCTTGCATGATATAACATATATGTTATACTGACTTTATTATGAAAACGTTTAAACAATTTGAAGAAGAATTTTTTAAAGATCCAGCTAACAAGGCAGCTTATGATAGCCTTGAGGTTGAGTTTAAAATCTATGACGCACTTCTGAAAGCGCGCATAGAAAAGAAGCTAACCCAAAAACAGCTGGCCTCAAAGCTCGGCATTGCCCAATCAGCTCTTGCACGTTTTGAATCTGGCAGAACAAACCCAACCCTTTCATTTCTTCAGAAAATTACTGCTGGCCTTGGTTTAAAAATTACGATTGTTTAACAGAACAAAAACCGCCTCGCAGGCGGCTTAATGTTTTTTATAAAGGGTAGGAGAAAATTGCCCCCCCCTATTTTATCTAGCAAACTCCATCGTTCTTGTTTCGCGAATAACTATAACCTTGATTTCACCTGGATATTTGAGGTCCTTTTCAATCTTGAGAGCGATGTTGCGTGCCAATTCCTTTGATTCTACATCTCCGAGCTCCTCTGGTCTGACGAATATACGTATTTCACGACCGGCTTGGAGGGCATAAGCCTTTTCAATACCGGGGAATGAGTTGGCGAGAGCTTCGAGGTCGCCGAGACGCTTGAGATAATTCTCTACATTGTCACGACGGGCACCTGGACGGGCTCCAGAGATGGCGTCGGCAGTCTGAACAATACGTGACTCGACTGTTTCATAAGGATATTCCTCATGATGAGCTTGCATGGCTTTGACGATCTCTTCTGATGCGCCGAATTTTTGCAAAATACGACGACCGATCTCAACGTGAGTACCAACGACTTCATGATCGAGTGCTTTTCCAAGGTCATGGAGAAGAGCACCAGCTTTAGCAACTTGAACATTGGCGCCAATCTCTTCGGCGATCATTCCGGCGATATGTGACATCTCGATAGAGTGCTGGAGAACGTTCTGACCATAACTTGTTCGGAAATGAAGACGTCCGAGAATAAGAAGTATGCGTGGATCAAGTCCGATAATGCCACATTCATAGGCAGCAGCTTCACCTTTTTCCTTAATAGTTTTGTTTATATCAAGCTTGGCTTTCTCAACAACCTGTTCGATACGAGATGGCTGTATACGGCCGTCTTTTATGAGTTCCTCGAGGGCGATGCGAGCGGTGTGGCGACGTACTGGATCAAAAGATGAAATGGTAATTGCTCCAGGAGTATCATCGACGAGCACTTCAACACCTGTAATACGCTCGAAGGCTTTGATGTTGCGACCTTCTTTTCCGATGATTTTTCCTTTCAAGTCATCACTTGGAATCGGGACGATAGTGGACATGACATCTGAAGCAACTGATGAAGCCAGACGCTGAATAGACATTGCGAGAATGTCTTTGGCTTTGGTGGCGAGCATCTCTTCACCTTGAGATTCGAGCTTATTCATTCTGACGAGCAAATCTTCTTCTTCTTGCTTCTCTATAACTTTGATAATTTCTTTCTTGGCTTCTTCGGCAGTGAGTCTGGCAACTTTTTCTAGAGCTAACTTGCGATCTAACTCAAGCTTGTCGGCTTGTTCACGAATAGTCTTGATCTCGACTACTTTTTGCTTGATATTTTCTACTTCTTTATCTAGATCGACTTGGCGTTTATCAAGAAAACCCTCCTTTTTGATGAGGCGGTCTTCGGTTTGATTGATTTTCTCTTCTTTGGCTTTGATCTCTACTCTGGAATCGTCGAGGACTTTGGCGGTTTTAGCTTCGGCTTCGGCCGTGATCTTTTTGGCCTCTTCTTTTGCGGCGAGAAGCATCTCCTTGATCTCGAGCTCCATTGAGCCTTTCTTACCGAGAGAGATGATTAAGCGCAAATAGTAACCGACAGCCACACCGACTATTCCCGCTATCGAGAGGTAGAGTGCGACTATTTTTAATGACATAAGCGAATGTGATCCGCTCTTTCAGGACTATGGCGATATGACTGAATTGAATAACATATTTATCACTAAGGCTTAAAAAAGCGTAATCAAAAATTAAATTGGTAACATATGCATGATACAACAGGTGGGGCGGGAGTGCAAATATTTGGAAGTGTTCGGTCTAGTGCGATTTTTCTGTAAATAAAAACCCAGCCGCGAAGTGCGCGACTGGGGGTAAGCGAAGTTTTACTTTTCGAGAAGAACTGGGAGAGTGAGACGAAGATACTGCTCGTATCCCATCCACTGGCCACGCCATTTGATCTCGGTTTCCTGAAGGATGTGAAATCCTCGTAGGTATTCCTTGGCCACTGACCGCTCCACACCAAAGGCAAGCAAGACCTCGAACAACACTTCAAGGCCACTCTCAGTGAAACCTTTGCCACTCAGGAGTGAGAAGTTGACCCTGAGGAGAGTATCGGTGGCCCACGCGATTGCTGTTAGGTTCTTGTTAGCCCTCACTCGATGAAAGGTTAGTAATGGGTCGATCTCTTTTTCGTTGGCGAAATACCCATTAATTTGGAAGTTGATCTGCATGAAATGCTGATTATCAAAAGATACCAGCCTCCAGCAATTGATCATGATTGGGTACCTTATCGGTCCCAGAGATGTTAGTTTAGTAGCAACGAAGGGGCTCTCAACAAACTCCTTGTTTTTGTATCCAAGGAACTCGATTATTGTTCTAACTCGTCTTTTCATTGTGCTTACTGCTTATTGACCTCGTATCTGGGACACTTTATATGTCTTGCATACTAGGCGGTTGTAATAGTATCAACTCTTTTGAAGCAGCCTCCGTTTTTAAGCTAATCACACAACTACTTACTTGTCAAGAAAATTGTTGCATGCTATATTGTCGATACAACCTTATTAAACAAATTTACACACACATTTAACCAAACCCCTATGTCATACCTCATCCCAACAGTTATAGAAAAGAGCCCACAAGGCGAACGTGCTTATGATATTTACTCACGTCTTTTGAAGGATAATGTTATTTTCCTTGGCGGTCCGATCGACGACCACATGGCGAATTTGATTATTGCTCAACTTCTTTTCATCCAATCGGAAGATCCAAAGAAAGAAATTTCACTTTACATCAATTCTCCAGGTGGTTCAGTTTCTGCCACTCTCGCTATTATTGATACGATGAATTATATAAAGAACGATGTTTCTACTGTTTGTGTGGGAATCGCAGCTTCTGGTGCCGCACTTATTCTCTCCGCTGGAACAAAAGGGAAGCGTATGGCTTTGGCAAATGCTGAAGTCATGATTCATCAGCCGCTTGGTAGTTCCGAAGGTCAAGCTTCTGATATTGAAATTAGTGCCAAGCATATCATTAAGACTCGCGCTTCTCTCAACAAAATGCTCGCAAAAAATACTGGTCAAACTCTCGCACGTGTCGAAAAAGATGTTGATCGTGATTTCTTTATGGATGCCGAAGAAGCCAAGAAATACGGCATCATTGATCAGGTTTTGGGTAACTCGAAGAAATAATAATGCGGCTGCATCGTTTTTATCTTACAGAAAAAATAGGGAATAATACCGAAATGAAAATTAAGTCGGTGGAATTGTCGAACCAGATTCGCAAAGTTTTTCGTTTGAAGTTGGGTGACCACGTGGTTTTATTCGATGGTTCTGGTTTTGACTATGAATCTTCTGTTGAGGATTATGGTAATGATTTTGTTACTGTTAAGGTGTTGGGTGCCAAACAAAGTCGGTTTATGGCGGGGCGCGATAGTGCTAGCGGTAATTCTTCGAGCGAAAATTCTGGTGGTAGTTTTGGTGGTGCACGCGAGGTTATTTTATGTGCTGGTGTTGTGAAGAAGGACACTTTTGAATGGATTGTTGAGAAAGCGACTGAGCTTGGTGTCAGCAAAATTATTCCCGTTATGGCTGAACGTTCTGAGAAAAAGTCTTTGAATATGGATCGCCTACGTAAAATCGCCGTTGAAGCTAGTGAGCAGAGTGGTCGTGGTGATGTGCCAGAGATTGGAGATATAGCGACGCTCGCTGAGGCGGTAGAGCTCTGCGAAAAAGTCGATGTCACAAGTTGTGACATCGTGAAGTTGGCATTTCACACTGATGGCGAGACTTATTCTATGGCTAAAATACGTAGTAATACAAATAATAAATTGGCTGGCAAAAGCGAGACTACGAAGCTGGCCATTTTTATCGGTCCAGAAGGTGGTTGGTCACCAGATGAAATAGAAATGTTTCACAAGCATAATATCGACATTTATTCACTAGGAAATCAAGTCTTACGCTCAGAAACCGCTGTAGTTGCTGCCCTTTCGCTGGTCATGTTTGGCAAATAGGGATTTCATCATTAAAATAGTTTCACAGGAAATTGTAAATATGAACACAAAAACATATATCTGGATTGGTGTAATAATCGGATCTACAATTGGTGGCGCGATTCCACTTCTTTGGGGTGGAGATATGTTTTCTTTTTCTTCTATAATTTTAAGTACAACAGGAGGACTCGCTGGTATATATGCTGGATATAGGTTGGGGAATTGGTAAGAACTCTACCGTCATGGTCTTTTTTCTACCCCCCTTGACATAATGGCATTCGGTGTTACTATCCTTACCTGAACTAGTTAAACAAAATAATAGGAGGTAGATCTTTTGAAACATCCAAGTCAATCAAACCGTAAACGTGTTCGTGCAATTTTGCGAGCTCATGGGCGTACAACCAGCGGCGCCACACATGACGGCGCATCACTTTACAGTAGTGGTGTTTCTGCTAACGGCAATTTGGACCTTAAAAAAGTTGACGCATGTTATGTTCCAGTTTTTCTGGGCACACAAGCACCCGCAGCTCGTTTCGATCGCTGACCTAGTAAGCTGACTGGCTACGTTTAGTTGTCACGTTTACCAACAAAAAACCCCGAGAGTTTCGGGGATTTTTATTTGCCGCATTAACTATTGCCTTTTAGTTGGCCTTATTTGCAATTATTTTTTGGCTTTGCTTGCAGCGGCTTCTTCACCCTTCTCCAAAAACCTAAATACTTTTTCATTGGTCAAAACAGTTTCTGCATAAACAGTTGCACGCTCACGATCTGCGTCCTTGTAGTGTTCGACTATTTGATCAACTTCCTCTTCAATTTCAGAAGGCTCTGGTTTGATTTTTTCTGCGTCAGAAATAGCATTCAAAATAAGTTGCAGCTTAGCCTTTTTTTCTGCATGAGGCCTCCACTCTTTACGAATTTCTTCCAAAGTTTTCTTTGCGTGCTTTAAGTAATCATCCAATTTTACACCCATACGTTCAATGTCTGCTGCAAACTGAGCCTGTGTGCGTTCGAGTTCGCTTTCAATCATGATCTCTGGCAACTCAACTTTTGTTGCTTCGGTAATAGCATCAGCAATACGTATGCGACGCTTTTCATTGGCTTGATCACGCTTCTGCTCTGCGACCATTGCTGATAATTTTACTTTGAAATCTGGAACATCTGTAAAGTCACCAAGTTTTTTTACGAAATCATCGGTGAGTTCTGGCAAAGAAGCCTCAATGGCTTTCTCGTGCTCTTCTGCTGACATTTTTTCATGATCGTGACCTTCGTGAGAAACATTAGCTTTACGAATACGCAAAATAGCATCTTCTAATTCTTTGTCAGAGACTTTTTCTTCAACATAATCAACTCCACCTTTTAAACTCTTGGCAACTTCTTTTTGTGCGAGCTTTTTGTAATCTGGAAGTTTGATTTCTGGAAGTACAGCAGTGGTAATCTTGAATTCTAGGGGATTGTCCTTGGCTAGCTTTGTGATCTGTGTTGCCGGTCTGCCAATTGCGTCGATCTTGTTGTCTACGAGAATATCAAAATATGCTCTAGAAATAGCTTGTTCAGCCATTTCTTCTAATATGGTCATTTCACCGACTTTGGAGACGAGGACATTTTCTGGAACCATGCCTTTTCTGAAACCGTCCAACTTTATTGATTCGCCAATCTCTTTTATAGCCTGTGGACGAAATTTTCCTAAAGTTTCCGCAGAAATAGAGCTAGTAATCTCGAGGCGAGAACCGTCTAGTTTTTTAATAGTAACGGAGTCGTAATTTTTTGACGCATTTTTGCTGGCGTCAGAGTTTTTGTTGGTTGTAGTCATGGGCTCGAGTTTACCGTGCCACGACGAATTTTGCAATTAGTTTGTAAATTGAAAAGCCCAACGAGGAGCGTGGGGCTTTTCGTTGGGCTGTTTTGTTGCTGATGACTCTTAGGCCAGTTGCATTCCTGGTCTGATTGGCGGCATTGGTGTGCCACTCACATATGCCGTCATCACTTCACGGTCATAAGGGTCGATCTGTGGTTCAGGAGTTTGTACTGGGTGAACAACAACGCGTTCGCCGATAGGGAACTCATAAATCTCGAAGTTCACATTCGTGAGTCCTGTGTACGAACTACCAGAGATCGTGCGTTTAATAACTCGTGTAAGCAGAAGTCTTCGGTCTTTGAAAACGTCGCATTTCACGAACCACTCCTTGTAAGCGTCGATGCACTGTTCGACCGTCGTTCCGTCGTCGGTGAACTTGATCCGTTCATGTTCGTCACCAACTACCGTGGCGTAAATACTGTAGTCACATCGTGTGTACATCTCCATCTGGACGTGCTGATAGCGCGCATCCGGTAGGATGTTGCTCGTTGAGGTTGTCGTCGCCTTCATGTCCAAACTTGCGAATGGACGGAAGGCGATGTAGCCAACGTGTTTCTTAACGATTTCCTTGGCCGTCTTGTGCGCCCAATGATTCCAGAAATTGAAACCAAGGACCTGATTGAGCCACGGATACTGTGCTGTCTGCTGCTGGTATTTGTTCCACTTCATTTTCTCTCCTCGCCATATAGGCTTTGAGTTGTGATGAACTCAGGCTTGGGATATACCCAATAATCACCGTATGTTCTACACAAATTATACACTAATATATAGTCTTGTCAAGTTTCTCCGAATTCTATTGAAATCTAAAACGTCTGACTATCCAAACCCGTCGTTGAATTATTCAGATCATTCTGTAGAGACTGTGGATCATCAGCTGTATTTGTAATAGGCTTAACAGTTTGAACTGTAGTCGAAGCGCCTGTTTGATTTGTAGGTGCTGGCATATTGTCACGGTCTGTACGTGTAGCAAAGAAATATATACCCACTGCGATTATGACAAGAACTACTATTGATCCCATAATGATAGGACCAACTTTCTTTGGTGCACCGCCGACTGTTCCTGGAGCTGTATCAATTTTGTTTTGTTCCATATTATTTTAAATTAACTCCTAAATCATGAGCGATGGATTGTACTACTATGTTCAATGCTTCGCGAGCGTCTTTTACTGCTTGGATAGCATTGTCGCTAATTTTGCGTGGCTTATCGAGACCAATCATAGTCGAAGTTGCCGTACTCCTAGGTTCCATATCCAATGTTGTTGGCGTAGTCGTAGGCGTAGTCGTTGGTGTGAAGGCCGACAAAATACCTATCGCTGTCTGTGCTGATGCAATTTTCTTGTCTGCAGTTGCAAGTAGGGCATTTGTGTCTGACACATCAACACCAGTGGCAGCAACTTTTGTAATTCTTGAAGCAATTCTATCTCTAATATTTTTCAAATTATCGAGCGCAACTTGCATTTGGCTGACGATACGATTTCTCTCCTGATTGAACGTGTCTGTGCGTAGAGTCTTTCTATCACCTTCACGATTTTGAGGACCTTGAAAATTTCTAGGACCACGCTGATTATCTCTTGGCATCATGCCACGAGTGCTAGATCCAATACCTTCATAGGTTATGGTTCCGAAATCTGGACGTGTTGTAGAGCCAAAATATTGCAGATCTTGCGGTGGCAGCTGATCCTGTGGTGGCAATTGGTTTGATGTAGAAGAATATTCAGGACGGCCTTTCAAAAGCAAATTACGTGCATTCTCATTTGATCTTATGCCATCACTTATTTGCTGACGAAATGAGCTAGTCGGGGCGTTTACCTGTTGTTGGTCTTGTTCAAACGGTGTTCCTGCGGGTGGGGGAGGTAATTGACCGTCTTGGGAATTGGTAGGTAGAAATGGGGCTCCAGCTGGTGGGAAGGGGGGCTGATTCATCTCTGCAAAGGCCAAAAAAGGCAAAGAAATAGCAATAACGCCAACAGCTAAGCCGGCTATGGATATTTTTTTCATAAAGACTATTATACCACGAAAAGAATACCCCTATAAAGAGGAGAAGTATAGGGAAAGTGGTTATTTTTTGAGTGGCTGGTAAACAAGAACATCTGATTCAATAAGGCCAGAAAATCTAGCAACAGTTTTTTCAGGGTGTTCTTTGTCATAATAATGAAAAAAATCTGAGGCATAATTAACAACAATTGTGTCATCCGAGGATATACGCAAGAGTTCCTGTTCTGCTTTTTTTGCATAACTTTCATTTCTGAGAATGTGCCTATCTTGTCCACTAATCAAAAATACAACATTCTTAATGTTGGCAGGCATCTTTTCTAGAAATGACAAAGTATCACTTTTGCTTACGTGTACATTGTGCTTATCTGGATCTTGCCTATCACCATATGCACTTTTCATGACATCTGGATTCTCTAGCCAACTCTCTTCGTCGTGGTATGTTGCTAAAAGTCCCTTTATGCTATTTAAAAGTTGTGTGGTGTTAAAGGGTTCTACGGCAACATAGTCTTTCGCGCCAAATGCTAAAGCTGTCTTTAGTCCTAACCAACGAGAACCAGCACCAAGTTCAATCACGATTTTATCTTTAATCAGTGAGCCTAGTTTTGCAAAGTCTGCTTCGTTGAGTTGGAGTAGATCATGAACCTTTTCTGTATCTTGATCACTTACATCGTGTAGACCCATTTCATCTTTATGAAATATGTATGGTGTCGGAGTCATTACTAGGTCTGGTGCACCAGGTAAAATTGAGGAAATATTGAATCCTCTCATTAGGTCAGCATGCGAAATTTTACTAAACTTATTTCCACTATGACTTTTTGAATATTCTGTAAACTTATCTGGGTTATTTATTTTAATGTTAATAAATTCTCTAAGTCCCTCAATGGAATCATTGTCACTGCTTCGAAACATTATACCTGTATAATATTGTATATAATATATTATTGATTCTATGTCAGTTTTTCCATAACCTTCACCTATATCAATTTCTGTTTTTAGATTATATCGAGGTTTTGATAGTTCAATATAAATTTTTTCCAATATTTCTCGATTACTGATTATGGCATCGATGATATCGGGTGTCTGTTTTTGTAAAAGTGCCCCAACCTCATTAACTCCGGTATCATGAATACCATGCTCTGTAGCTAAATTTGCGACGTCTGGCGTCGTTAATCCATTAATTCCTTCGTTATTATTCACAAGTGGATGATAACACTCATAACAAACCTTGGGTAGTTATTATCTTGTTTTACTTCCACAACGTCATCAACAATGGAACTATAAGTAGAGCCACGATATTGATGATCTTGATCATTGGGTTGATAGCTGGACCAGCGGTGTCTTTGTAAGGATCTCCGACTGTGTCTCCAGTAACAGCGGCCTTGTGAGCTTCACTACCTTTACCTCCATGATTACCTTTTTCAATATGCTTCTTTGCATTATCCCAAGCACCACCTCCAGAAGTCATGGAAATAGCGACGAAGAGACCAGTGACGATGGCACCGACGAGTAAACCTCCGAGAGCGACTGGACCGAGTACAAAACCGACGACGATTGGAGCGAGCACAGGGATGAGTGCTGGAACAATCATCTCTTTGATAGCGGCTGATGTGACGATGTCTACACAGCGAGCATAATCAGGCTTGGCTGTACCTTGCATGATGCCTTTGATCTCACGGAATTGACGACGAACTTCCTCGACGACTTTTCCTGCAGCTTTACCAACACTTTCCATACAAAGAGCCGCAAAGTAATAAGGAAGAAGACCTCCGATGAATAGACCGACGATAACTTTTGGATCGCTGAGATTGAAAGAAAGACCATGAGTCATTTCTGTATATGAAGCGAAGAGTACAAGAGCGGCGAGACCGGCAGAACCAATAGCGTAACCTTTTGTAACGGCCTTTGTTGTGTTACCAACTGCGTCAAGAGGATCTGTAATGTCACGAACTTCATCTGGAAGATCGGCCATTTCTGCAATACCTCCGGCATTGTCTGTGATAGGACCATAAGCGTCGATGGCGACGATGATACCAGCCATAGAAAGCATACTCATAGCGGCAACAGCGATACCGTAGAGACCAGCGAAATGATATGAGAAGAGAATACCGAGGACGATTGTGATCAAAGGCCATGCAGTGGACTTCATTGATATGGCGAGACCTTGGATGACGTTTGTACCATGACCGGAAACTGAAGCGGCAGCGATAGACTTAACTGGAGCATAAGCTGTTGAAGTGTAATATTCTGTAATAAATACAAGAGCAGCTGTGACGATAAGACCAACGATAGTACAACCAAAGAGGTTCATAACACTAATAGAAGTTCCATTGGCGAGCATATTGCCACTCATGAGCCAACTTGTGATTGGATAGAAAGCGGCAGCGGCTAGAACTCCGGCAACTGCGAGACCTTTGTACATAGCACCCATTATGTTTGGAGTTTTTACTGAACCATCAGCAGAAGTTTTTGGCTTCGAAAGGCGAACAAACCATGTTCCAATGATGCTTGCGATGATGGCAACTCCACCAAGTACTAGAGGGTAAGCAATGGCATTGTCGAATCCTTTGAAAAGAGTAACGCCGAGCATGATAGCAGCGATAGTTGTAACGGCATAAGTTTCGAAAAGGTCAGCCGCCATACCTGCACAGTCACCGACATTGTCTCCAACGTTATCAGCGATAACTCCTGGGTTACGTGGATCATCTTCTGGAATACCTGCTTCAACTTTTCCTACAATATCTGTACCAACGTCAGCAGCTTTGGTGAAAATACCACCGCCGAGTCTGGCGAAAACAGAAATAAGAGAAGAACCGAAGGCAAGTCCGATAAGAGCAGAAGTGTCGCGTGTAATTGCATAAAAAGCTGTGACACCGAGTAGTGCCAAGCCGACGACCATGAGACCTGTGACAGATCCTCCTTTGAAAGCGAGTGAAAGTGCATTTTGGAGACCGCCACGAGCAGCTTCAGTTGTGCGAATATTTGTGCGAACAGATACATTCATACCGATATAACCAGCGAGTGCTGATAGAATTGCACCGACGAGGAAACCAATAGCGATCTTGATACCAAGTCCTGGAATAAAGGCGAGAACAAGGAAAAGAATGACAGCAATAATAGCGATCGTACGGTATTGGCGGTTGAGGTAAGCTTTTGCACCAGCTTGGATAGCTGCGGCAATCTCACGCATGCGGTCATTGCCAGTTGGCTTCTTCATGATCTGAACAGTCAAGAAACCACCATAAGCGATAGCAATAACGGAGCTGATAATAGCGAACCAAATGTATGTATTCATTGTGTTTTTATAATAATTTCTATTAAAATTGCCGTTTTTACGGCCGTGTTTGTTAGGTCGATAATATAACAGAAGGGTGGCTTAAAATATAGTGGGTTGACTATTTATTAATTTATTGTAGAGTCAGATTAGAAGTTCGCTAATGAAATGCAGTTGTAGATATGGTGACATATCAAGCGTTTCTAACCCGAAAAAATGTTATCGCCGGGGATAACGCAACATAAGGTTACTTATGAAAAGAAAAGCATCGATGGTTCAGGGGGCCGGTCTAATGACCTTAATCAGTCAACTTGGCCTTACGGAAGATGGTCATACGGATATGTTCCAAAAAGGCGTGGTGGCGGATGTTGTAAAGGCCGCAAATGTTGGAGCATTTGGTAAGAGTTTCAACCGACGCGAATTTCGGCGCCAGCTGGGATTTCCGATTATTGATGGCGATCACATGTGTGAAGAAAAAGTTGTTTACTGGAGTCATTTGACCTTCAGTTTATCCAGCCACTTGCGTCAGAACCAAGGAGTAATAAAGTACATGGCAACTTTTTGGGATTTGTTACGTGATAGAGTTGAGCAAAATGAAAGTCATCACAAATTGGTTTCCTTTCCAATTACAAAAGTTGGCATGATGGAGCTACTCTTGGATGAAGTGGGTGGATTGGAAAATATCGAAATCACCTTACAAGGGATGTTTATGTTCTTGGAAGGGACCGGTGAAGGGGTGTGCTACGTGTCCTTTTTAAGGAGTGTTGATTCTCGTGGATATTGCATGGTGACGGCGTCACGCATAAATCAAGTGTTGTGGCTCAGTGCCACACTAGTAAGTGACGAATCGTTCCATTGGCTATCATCACAGGTAAACGAGAAGAACTGCAAGGTGATTATGCCAGACGCTGCACGTCACATGTTGTTGCAAAGTCAGAATTAATTGAATTGCCCCTCAGGTACATCTCGCGAAGTTTATGCGAGCTCTGTACCTGAGGGATTTTTGTTACTACAACCCACTTTATTTATCACCACCAGATTGCAAATATTTTACACTTGATATAATTACCCTAACGCCTGCCATTTATTAGAATTAATTTCGTAAAAATAAAATATGAAAGAAAATTTAGCGCTAAATGCGCAGGTCAATGGTCCTAGTCGTGATTTTGAGTCTATTAAAAAGTTAGATGAGAATGGTGTGGAGTATTGGACGGCGAGGGAACTAATGTCTGTGCTTGGATATTCAAAGTGGCAGAACTTTGAGATTGTTGTTGAGAGGGCAGAAAAAGCTTGTGTAAATAGTAGACAGTTTCCTCAAGACCATTTTACTGATATCAGTAAAATGACGGATATAGGCCACGGAATAGCAAGAAAGCTTGACGATTACAAATTAGATAGGTATGCATGTTATCTTATTGCCCAGAATGGAGATTCAACAAAACCAGCGATTGCTCTAGCACAAACATATTTTGCGATACAAGCACGTAAACAAGAGATATATGATTCTCTGTCAGCATCGGAAAAAAGATTAGTTGCCCGTGAAGAGGTTACTGATAAGAACAAAATGTTATTTAGCACAGCAAAAAGATCAGGGGTTTCTAATTTTGGTCTCTTCAATGATGCCGGCTATAAGGGTCTCTACGGATTGTCTTTATCACAGATAGAGGAAAAGAAAAATATAAAGAAAGGTGAACTACTTGGTCGTGCTGGCTCGGAAGAATTGGGTGCTAACTGGTTCAGGTTTACCCAAACGGAGGCAAAATTGAAACGGGAAAATGTACAAGGCGATCTGGATGCACGCAAAACACACCAACAAGTTGGAGAGAAGGTTCGTCAGACGATAAAAGAACTTGGTGGTGAAATGCCAGAGAATCTAAAACCAGAAAAGCATATCCGTGAGTTAAAAAGAGAGGTGAAAGCTGTAAAAGGGAAGACGGTTAAACAACTCAAATAGTTTTACTCGACCTTCTTTTCTTCTTTCTCCGTAACTTTCTCATCACCCATCTCCTCCTTCACATCTTCAACACCATCCGATTTTATATCAATCTTCCAACCTGTAAGTTTGGCAGCAAGACGAACATTCTGACCACCTTTACCAATAGCGAGTGACTGCTCATCTTCTGTAACTGTGACAACGGCGCGATGTGAGCTGTCATCGAGTTCGAGTTTGACTACTTCGGCAGGTGATAAAGCTTCTTCTATAAATAGAGCAGCATCCTCATTCCATTCAACGATATCTATCTTTTCTCCTGACAATTCGCTAGTAACTGTAGAGACACGAACGCCACGCTGACCGACGAGTGAACCGATTGGGTCAATATGTGGATCATGTGATATGACGGCGATCTTGGAACGTGAACCAGCTTCACGAGCGATGGCTTTGATTTCGACTGTACCAGCTGCGATTTCTGGAGCTTCTGTTTCGAAAAGTTTTGCGAGGAATTTTGGATGAGCACGAGAAAGTTTCAAAACAATTCCACGTGGAGATTCTTCAACAGCATAAAGATATGCACGAATACGATCTCCTGTTTTCCAACGCTCACTAGGAATCTGTTCTTCATAAGGGATAAGACCGACAGCGCGTCCCATGTCTACGTGAACCATGCCACGTTCGACACGCTCGACGATACCAGCGACGATCTCACCTTCTTTTGCACCGTATTCTCCCATGACAGAGACTTTCTCTGCCTCACGGATTTTTTGGATAATGATCTGCTTTGCTGTTTGAGCAGCAATGCGACCAAAGTCTGCCTTTGCTTCGAGTGGGAATACAATTTCATCACCGATGACTGCGTCTTTCTTGATACGACGTGCGTCTTCGATGAGCATGTGCTGTTCTGGGTTAAAACGAATCTTGATATCGTCGACATTGGCGTTCTTTATATCCTCATGAGTGACTTCTTTGTCACCTTCCATGATGATTTGGTTGCGATCAACAACGATTTTTACTTGCCAAAATTCTACACCACCAGAATTTTCATCGAATGATGCGCGAATTATCTGGCCCTTTTTGCCATATTCTTTTTTGTAAGCAGTAGCGAGAGACATAGCAATAGCCTCGAGAGTTTTTTCACGAGGAATACCACGCTCTTCTTCTAATTGTAGGACTACTGAATTTATTACTTTAAGATCAAACATATATTTAGCACTTTGTGCATTTTTATTCTGTTGTTATTAAATTTTCTGCCCTTTTTTAACAAACAAGTCCGCCGGATTGGCGAACTGTTACGTGTCGATAGAATAGCATAGGCTGGCTCAAAAGTAAAGAGCACGTTCTAGCTCATTAAAACTGTTACCAAGAACATACTGGATATCTCATAAATGGGTTACCGTGGTTGCATATGACCATGAAGACAAAAAACGACATATTTAATGAGTTTCAAGCTCGTTACTGGAGA
>Ga0209697_10000711_pt1 | contig 54706 bp, 49 predicted proteins | sample AliMusrvi5mmetaG_FD_184115 | JGI IMG/M metagenome (GOLD analysis project Ga0209697, IMG submission 184115) | Freshwater lake bacterial and archeal communities from Alinen Mustajarvi, Finland, to study Microbial Dark Matter (Phase II) - Alinen... | ecosystem: Environmental > Aquatic > Freshwater...
TTTTCCAACCCAGATTTACTTTAAGGAAGTAGTGAACTTGGGACCTCCATAAAATTAAACCAGAACCTACATTAAAAATTATTCAAAAAATCAATTTTTAGAACCTCCCTAAAATTAATTCACCCCGACGATAATTCGGGCGCTGCCGACTCGCTCCATTTCTCTGCAAAGGAGCTTTCACCCTGGCAGCACGAGTTTCGGTTGATTTTGAGTGATGGATCAATTCATACTTTATTTGGCAATGGCATTCCTCAGCAGGAGGAGGATGGCTCTGTAACCTGGTACGGTTTTATGGCCGATATCACTGAACACAAGCGGGCAGAAATGGCTTTTCAGGAAATGAATAATCGCCTGCTCAAAATCGCAAGTCAATTGCCTGGGGTTATGTTCCAGTTTCGTTTGTTACCCGACGGAAGTTCCTTCTTTCCATATTTAAGTGAGGCTATGTACGATATGTTTGGAATCCGACCCGAAGAACTTAGTAAGGATGCATCCGCATTATCCAAATTACATCACCCCGATGATGATTTGGGTGTTTTAGCCTCGCTTCAAGTCTCTGCAAAGGAGCTTTCACCCTGGCAGCATGAATTTCGGCTGATTTTAAGTGACGGATCAATTCATACATTATTTGGTAATGGGGTGCCTCAGACGGAGGAGGATGGCTCTGTAACCTGGTACGGTTTTATGGCCGATATTACCGAACACAAGCGGGCAGAAATGGCTTTGCATGAAATGGAAGCTAATCTCAATGCAGTACTCAATGCTACCGATGAGTCGATATTTGTTTTCTCGAACGACAATATTTTGCTGGCGCTCAATAAAGTCGCCGCTCACAATATGGGGCGGACACGCAGCGAATTAATTGGATGTAATATAATCGACCTGCTGCCACCCGACATATTTGCACGTCGCCAGCCCTATTTCAAACAATTACGGTCAACCAGGAAGCCGGTCCAATTTGAGGATGAGCGGAACGGGCAATGGATGAAAAACTGGCTCTATCCTATACTTGGTACAGACAATGAGGTGATACGTATGGCAATCTTTAGCCGTAACATCACAGAAAGTAAGCTGGCGGATGAAGCATTGCGTGTTAGTGAACGACAATACCGCGATATGTTCTACAAAAACACAGCTATCAAGTTAATCGTTGATCCGTCAGATGGTCAAATTCTTAATGCAAATAATGCTGCTGCCAGGTATTACGGCTATTCGATAAACCGCCTTGAAAAGATGAATATCAATCAAATAAATACACTTCCGGAGGAACTGGTGTTGTCTGAAATGAGCCTGGCGTTAAGTGAACGGCGCCTCTATTTCGATTTCCAGCACCGTCTTGCTTCGGGTGAAGTTCGCGAAGTGGAAGTTTATTCGGGTCCGATTGAGTTTGACGGAGGGACCAAACTTTATTCGATTGTTCACGATGTTACCGATCGCAATCTGGCACAGGCCACCTTGCGCAACCTGAACTGGCGACTTGAAAGCATCCTCGAAAGCACACGTGTTGGTACATGGCAATGGAACGTCCAGACAGGTGATTTGATTGTAAACGAAAGGTGGGCGCAGATTATTGGCTATACGCTCGATGAATTAGCGCCTGTAAGTATTAAAACCTGGGAACGACTCTGCCATCCGGAGGACTTAATTTATTCCAATGAACTCCTGCGACAACATTTTGCAAGCGAATTATCCTTCTATGATTTCGATTCGAGGATGAAGCACAAGAACGGCAAATGGATTTGGATTCACGATCGTGGCAGTGTCGCCACGCACACTGATGATGGTCGGCCACTTATGATGTTCGGCACTCATAGCGACATCTCAGCACGAAAGCAGGTTGAGGAGACATTACGACAGAAAGAAGAGAATTTGCAAAAGATCAATGCGGAAAAGGATAAATTCTTCTCTATCATAGCCCACGACCTGCGCAGTCCGTTCAACGGATTTTTAGGATTGACTGAGATCATGGCAGAGAAATTATCCGAAATGACCTTAGCTGAAATTCAGGAGATCGCCGAGTTACTTCGGAAATCGGCTATCAATCTGTTCGGTTTGTTAGGAAACCTGCTGGAATGGTCGCGCATGCAAAGGGGTTTAACCTCTTTTGATCCTAAGCCGATTTTACTGCTGAAAAAGATTACCGACGATCTCGTGATCGTTCGGGATGCGGCTGATAAAAAGAATATGAATATTCATTATGAGATCCCCAAAGGTCTAACTGTTTTTGCCGATGAAAATATGCTTGGTGGAATACTTCGTAATTTGGTGACCAATGCGGTGAAGTTTACTCCCAAAGGTGGAGACATAACGGTTTCGGCGGTGAAAATCTCAGCTGATTTAGCTGAGATATCAGTCAGGGATACAGGAATTGGCATGACCAATGCTATGATTGATAATCTTTTTCACCTTGATGTCAACACCAACAGAAAAGGGACGGAAGGTGAATACAGTACAGGATTAGGATTAATGATCTGCAAGGATTTTATCGAAAAGATCGGAGGAAAATTATCTATCGAAAGCGAAGATGGCAAAGGGAGTAACTTTAAATTCACTGTTCCAATTAAAAAAGCGCTATAATATTGGCAGGAGTTACCTGGATTTTATAATGATTGCTGCTGGGGCTATTAGGATCTGGCAACTGGCAGACCTGCAACTAATAAATCAGAAATTAGCTTAATTTTTAAAGGATTAGAGTCGGATAGACTGGATGATCAACACAGTTTGCATTTGGTAGCTGATCTTGGCATCATCCATTTGAAAGCGGCGAACCAAATTTATTCTCACGATCAATTATTGAGTCATTTACTTCTTCCCTTCCTATTCTAATGAATTGATCCTTCATCTTTTTTCGCTACTGAACGGATTCAATTACTGTTTTTTCTAAACCATTTTCCCCCAGCTGATGGCTATAAGTAAGGTGAATAAATAGATGGCGTGTAAGATTACAATGGAGTGTTTCATTTTGGGCCAAACGTCACCGCCATTTCAGAACCTTCAGAATTAAAAAATACGATATAGGAACGTAGGAACCGTAGGAACGTAGGAAGATCGAAGTAATTAGCAGTACGTTAGGAATATAGTAACATGAAAACGTAGGAACTTATGAACCTCTAAACATAGGAATGTAGGAAAGTTGGGACGTGTGAATTCATTTCAAACCAATAATATAGGAACTTATAAAATGAAAAATAAGGACATTTCCTACGTTCCTACGCTCCTATATTTGAATTTTACAAAAATCAACATGGTTATTGATTGACTTCTTACCTCGATATATGCTTGAACAGGAACAATTGGATATTTTTCAACATTAGCATTAACGGCTACGACAAATTTTTAGGAACTATCTAATGTTTTACCTCTTGAAATTAGATTTTGCATTTGTCTATTCTTTTGTATTGGATTCTATGCAGCTTTGCGCGATTTTTGTCAAAAAGATCGGACAAAGACCCCATCCGTCTGCCGACGGACACAAAGAATAAAAACTACGACAATATATCCTAACTATCACTTATTATCAATACATGCAAATAATTTTACGTTGAATTATAAATAATTATTTTACGATAGGGCTTTTATCCTATGATTAATGCAGAAAGTAAAGATATGCGAGTAAATATATTTTGCAATAGTATTTGGTGTAAAATAAATATATATAAGGTATAGTTTATATCGTGCATATTGGTTACATTGCAAGAGTATTTTTCTTCGATCATTGACCGACTAAATGATGAAGTATTGGAAAGCCGGAAGCACAACAATCCGAATCACTCAATCGCAACGACATGAAGGACAAACAACACTTCTCAGCAGATTCTGCAACTCTTCGGCAAAAGGCAGAAGAACAACTTGAGTTGAATCTTTCACCAACAACTACTCCTTTTACGGAAGCCGATATGCTGAAACTCATTCATGAGTTAAAGGTGCATCAGATAGAGCTCGAAATGCAGAATGATGAGCTTGAACTTGCAAATACAGCGGCACAAGAAGCAGAGCAGGCACAACGCGCAAGTGAAAGACAATACCGGGATATGTTTTACAAAAACACGGCTGTCAAGTTAATCATTGATCCATTAAATGGCAAAATTCTAAATGCCAATATAGCTGCTGCAAAGTATTACGGTTATTCGGCAAACCGCCTTGAAAAGATGAACATCAATCAGCTAAATACACTTCCGAAAGAACAGGTTGTGGCAGAAATGAGCCTTGCGCTTAGTGAGCGGCGCCTCTATTTCAATTTTCATCACCGTCTTGCTTCAGGCGAAGTTCGCGATGTGGAAGTTTATTCCAGTCCGATTGAGTTTGATGGAGGTACCAAACTTTATTCGATAGTCCACGATGTTACCGATCGAAAACTGGCACAGGCCGAATTGCGCAGCATGAACTGGTGTTTGGATAGTATTCTCGAAAGCACACGTGTTGGTACATGGCAATGGAACGTCCAGACAGGCGAAACATTTTTTAATGAAAGGTGGGCACAGATAATTGGCTATACGCTCGAAGAATTAGCGCCTGTAAGCATTAATACATGGGAGCGACTATCGCATCCTGAAGATTTAATTTATTCTAATGAACTCCTGCGACAACATTTTGCAGGCGAATTACCCTACTACGATTTTGATAGCCGGATGAAGCACAAGAACGGCACATGGATTTGGATTCGCGACCGAGGCCGTGTCGTCACGCGCACAATGGAGGGTCAGCCACTTATGATGTTCGGTACTCACAGCGACATCACAGCACGAAAGCAGGTTGAGGAGACATTACGACAGAAAGAAGAGAATTTGCAAAAGATCAATGCGGAAAAGGATAAATTCTTCTCTATCATAGCCCACGACCTTCGCAGTCCGTTCAACGGATTTTTAGGATTGACTGAGATCATGGCGGAAAAATTATCCGAGATGACCTTAGCTGAAATTCAGGAGATCGCCGAGTTACTTCGGAAATCGGCTATCAATCTGTTCAGTTTGTTAGGAAACCTGCTGGAATGGTCGCGCATGCAAAGGGGTTTAACCTCTTTTGATCCTAAGCCGATTTTACTGCTGAAAAAGATTACTGACGATCTCGTGATCGTTCGGGATGCGGCTGATAAAAAGAATATGAATATTCATTATGTGATCCCCAAAGGTTTAAAGGTTTTTGCCGATGAAAATATGCTTGGGGGTATTCTTCGGAATTTGGTGACCAATGCGGTGAAGTTTACTCCTAAAGGTGGAGACATAACGGTTTCGGCAGCGAAGATATCAACTAATTTTGTTGAGATATCCGTAAGAGATACAGGAATCGGAATGACCAGGGCTATGATTGATAATCTTTTTCACCTTGATATCAACACCAACAGAAAGGGGACGGAAGGCGAGTACAGTACAGGATTAGGATTAATGATCTGCAAGGATTTTATCGAAAAGATGGGAGGGAAATTATCTATCGAAAGCGAAGAGGGTAAAGGGAGTAACTTTAAATTCACTGTACCAGTTAAAAATAACGATTTAAAGTCCTGAAAATGCTTTTTGAAATAAAACAGGACTCAATGACGTTTTGTATGGGTTCGATTTTTCCTCATTAATTCTGAGTTACCCACCAGAAAGGTCATAAAACTTAAATTAGCATTAAAGCTGATGATTTGCACGAAAATGGTAGTAACTATTTTGGAACTTATACTTTAAACATACGTATATATACATACCATTTAGAATTAAACCAGATATAACCTGAATTTCAAAACGAAGAACTCCTCTGACATATACCCCAACCAGATATAGCTTAGGAGAAATGAAATCAGTATTTTGCAATTCACGAATGGGGTGGTCTCAATTATTTCTATAAAATTATAGGTATGAAGGAAGTAGTAAAAAATCACAGCAATCCCGCCGATCCGGGACTAAAGATTCTGATTGCCGAAGATGACGAGATTTCGGGAATGCTCCTTTCAATATTTGTAAAATCATATTGTAAGCAAGTGTTGTCCTCAAGTAATGGTGCCGAAACCGTTGAAATTTGTCGTAACAGACCTGATATCGATTTTGTCCTGATGGATATTAAAATGCCAGGATTGGATGGATACGAGGCTACAAGGCAAATCAGGGAATTCAACAAAGATGTTATCATTATTGCGCAAACAGCCTATGCACTCACCGGCGACCGGGAAATGGCTTTGGCGGCAGGATGCAATGATTATGTTTCAAAACCTATCGCGAAAGCTTTATTGACATCGATGATGGAGAAGTATATCAAACGAAAAGACGAGGAAGCGCAACATCTTGTGATGTAGAAATAAACCTATATTTATCTCACAAGTGTTTTACCCATTTTCGGGACTTCAGACCTGTTTCTGATTATATATATCCTGAATTACTAATCCCGCAAGTGTAAATCCATATATGGCAGTGATATGAGCGACCGTCCCATTGATGACCGCCTTCTGGCTGCACCATTCGTGATCATCGAGTTCGGGGTCGCCAACGCCGCTTTTCATCTTTGGACAAAGGCATTTATCCGTTCCGCACGACGATCCTGATCCGCGGTTTTCGAGTAACTCTTCGCTGTAAATACACATAAATGGCTTTGCCGGAAGTTCCCCTTTGCGAATGTACTTCCTGATTTTCGATCCCAACGGGCAACCTTGTACTTTCCAGAATTCTGCTACGCGTATTTGAGTGGGGTCAAGTTTAAGTGAGGCACCCATTGACGAAAAAAGGACCGCCTTGGTCTTCGTTGCCTCCCGGATCAGGTGAACTTTACTTCCCAGACTATCAATCGCATCGATGATGTAGTCGTACGAGTCAAGGTCAAACTGATCGTGACTCGCTAAGTTATAGATCTTTTGAATATCAGTGATTTCGGCTTCCGGATTGATTTCAAGCAATCGCTTTTTCAGCGCTTCCGTTTTAACTTCGCCTACTGTTTGCATCGTTGCGTGAAGTTGCCTGTTGATATTGGTAATGCAAATCCGGTCAGAATCGACAATTGTCAGATAATGGATACCCGATCGGATCAGACTTTCGGCACACCAACTGCCAACGCCCCCAATTCCGAATATAATCACCCTTTTGCGGGCAATCTCCTCCATTTTTTCTTTTCCGAATAGTAGCTCAGTGCGCTGAAATATCCCTTTCGATCTGCTCATGTTTCAAATATTGGGCAAAATTAGAAGAAATTCCGGGATACATGATCATTCTTGTATATCGGCACAAAAGCAGGTATTTGCCCAGGTCAAATACCTACTTGCCTTTTATCTCGGCCATACCAGCCTCTACTTATAAGAAAGGTATAAATAAGTTATGAGTAGCCTTTCTGTAATAAATGATACAGAAACATTACTGAAAGGTTACAGAAACATTACACAAACACTGGATTTGGTACGATGAAGGTATATTGAAAACAGATGGATAATCCCAAAACGAGCGTGATGAAACGAAAAATATGTGATCCATTACTGCACTTGATCGGTTGATTTTGCGAGTAGGATTACGACATCGTTTAATGCTGATGTCCTCCGATTAGACAGATCAATTCAATAAAGGTGATAGCCTTAACTTTGATCAAAATTGCATCATTCCAGGATCTGGGAAATCAGCCTAAGTACTGATCTTCGATATTAAATAAATGATAAAAAATAGGATGGCCGATATCAATGCAATGATCTTCATGTTTTTCTTAAAAATAGCCGTCACTCCTTCACCGTATCTAACGATCAGCCATGCAAGGAAAAAGAAGCGCAATCCTTGAAAAACCATTGTTGCAAGTACAAACGCATAAATATTAAATTCGAAGGCTCCCGCAGTAATCGAGAGAATCTGGTAGGGGAGGGGTATTACGGTGGAAAAGAGCAGAATACTGTAACTCCATTTATTATAGAGGTTTTGAGCGTTCAGGTAATTTACTTCTGTAAAACCCGGAACATGATTGAACAAATATTGGGCAAATTGGGTGAACCCTCCATCGGGTAGAAGCCATAAAAAATGACCGATTGCGTAACCAACAATTGCGCCCAAAACCATACCTGTTATAGCTACCAACGCGTTGTAGTACGATCGTGTAGGATGGATTAATGAGACAGTGATGAATACCACGGTGGTCGGGAGTGGAAATACAGATGCGTCAAGAAACAAAAACACGAATACAGCCATCAAACCATACCGGCTCTTCGACCATTTCTTTGTCCATAAAAAAGTTTGAGTCAGAAGACTACGCATAAGAGAGATTTGTCAGCCCGACAACATATTATATTTTGCAGCAGGCAGATTAGTAAAGTCTATTTATTTCTGTTCAAATGTAAAGCTAAAATGGAAATAAAACTGCCGGATTTTGTATTTTTATATTCATCATCCGATCGTTTAATCACCGAATAGGTCATCGGCTGATCGTTTTGTTGTTTTATTTTATTGTATTTTTCCGGTTCGTGGAAAAAAGTTATTTATTCTATACAAGATGTTGAAAAAGATTGTATTCCTGATTTTATGCTGGAGCGTTTTCCTGATGACAGGAGTGGCTCAGCAACGACTGCAATTGTTCGATGCAGATCATTCCGCATTTAGTTATTTTGGTCGTACAGACAGGTCGGATCCTAAAGCGGTCCATTTCGACTGGCCCGGGGTTTACCTGCGGTGTGCCTTTACCGGAAATATGCTCGAACTCAGGTTAAAGGGTGGAACCCGCGATTATTTCAACGTTTTTATTGATGACCAGCCCGTCAAAGTTATTCATCCTGTGGCGGATTCGATATATGTTGTGAATGGATTACCGGGTAAAGGTACACATGAGCTATTGATCACCAAGCGGACAGAAGCTGATATGGGAATGGCCTGCTTTTATGGCATAGGGATCGCTGCAGGTGAAAAAATCTATCCTTCAAAAGTAAAAAACAACCGGAAAATTGAGTTTATCGGAAATTCGATTACCTGTGGATATGGAGCAGAGGGTTTATCGGGCAAGGAGCGGTTTAAGCCAGAAACCGAAAACAGCTATGACTCATATGCGTCAATCACTGCACGTGCTTTTAGTGCCGACTATTCGCTGATCGCCCATTCGGGCCTCGGTATTATTCGTAATTATAATGACAAATCGAAGATTTCAAAACAACTCGCCCCAATGCCTCCGCGCTTTGGCCGCACTTTTGATACCGATTCTGTCAAAAAGTGGAATTTTAATCAATGGATGCCCGATGCCGTTGTCATTAACCTTGGCACAAACGACTATTCTACTTTGCCACATCCAGATAAAGCAGTTTTCAAACGTCATTATGAGCAACTCATTGATAAGATCGTTGAAGTTTATGGAAAGATTCCTGTTTTCTGTGTAGTTGGACCCATGACAAATGAACCATGTTACTCTATTGTTAAAGAAGTGGTTGAGGATTACAACCTGATACATATAGATACAAAGGTTTACTTTGCCGGTATTCCCGACGGGTTGCTGAATAACACTTCCGATCTTGGTTCTGATACTCATCCTTCGTATCGTGGACAGCGGAAATCAGCCGCCTGCCTCGTTCCGCTTATCGCGAATGTGATGAAATGGAATTACAGCGATGCTGAAATCAGGTTTGGTGATGAATATTAGCTCATCCGTCAATAAAACGATCGTAACTATTTGGACTTTTTGCTTTTCCCCTCAATATAGGTGCTAAACTTTTCGCCGTCCTGCGACATTTCAAATTTAGTATTAACGGTTTCATTTTCAAGTAAGGTGTAAGTCAACCGGAAAATGGGAACACCGGGTATTTTTTCGCTGGTTAATGCGATTGATTGATCGGCATATGATATTGAATAATTAATCGTGTGCCCTTCGTTGTCGAAGTAGATGGCTTTTACAGGATTACCTGAATAGTCGGGATAAATAACCATTAAATCGTCGTGAATGATTTTTGGCTTATTGCCCGATGCCGGATATTCGGAATGACTATCCCGGATAAGAATTTTATTATCAAGGCCTGGTTTGAATGTGAAAGTTCCTCCGCCCTGACCCGGTTGCCCGCTGCCCTCACCGGCCCATTTACCAACAAGCCAGTTCCATTTGTCCCATGTTGAGTTTTGCTGTCCGAAGCAGGTGGTGATTAATCCGAATAATGCTAAGGTTAATACGATTTTCGTTTTCATAGTTGAATTCATTGTTTTTCAAGTCGTTTAAGTATGTCATTCATCATTTCAATCTGTACGGTATGGATCTCTAAAACTTCCTGCTGTTGATTAATGATTAAATGATCCAGTTTTTCATGCAGCATCCGTATTTCAAGTTCCGATTTAAGGTTTACCATATAGTCCCTTCTGGCCCTGTCGCGGTCTTTATCTTCCTGCCGGTTTTGGCTCATCATAATAACGGGTGCCTGAATAGCCGCCAAACTCGACAATATTAGATTCAGAAGTATAAATGGATAGGGGTCGAAACCCTTATTCCCAAGCCAGTAAATATTTAAACAAATCCAGATTAACAGAAACATGCCAAACGAAATAATAAATGTCCAGCTGCCTCCGAAATCAGCAACCCGATCAGCAATTCGCTGGCCAAAGGTCATGTCCTGGTTTTCTTCGCCGTCAATTTTATCGGTCAAGGTGGAGTTGTCTTTCAATGAATCCAAAACTGTCTTTTCGGATTCACCCAATTCCCCAATTTGCCTTGTAAGAAACTCCTCGATGTACTTTTCCCTGTATCCGTTCAATTCGCTGACAGACAAAAAATAATCCGATGTAAATCGCGGGTTTTCCTTTTGAATCAGACCGAGAATGGATTGTCGCACCATTTTGCCTGAGATTCTGTCGGATATCGGAAATTCGTTGTTTGTTAGATCGCTTATAAAAGTTTTCATCTGTTTGATTTTAAGAATTCCGGAAGAGTCACAAATCTACTTATTTCACCCGATATAAAATTTATCGTCTTTGGTATTCGTTCAACAAAAAAGAATATTTTTGGTCTTTGTAAAACCTTAAAATATATGAAAGATAAATCACTATTAATTTCACTTTTCTTGTGTACAATGATAACAGGAATTTTTTTTAGCTGCGGGGAGAATGAGAAGAAAACGCAGGCGCAACCGGCAATCAGCCTGGCAGATATGGACACTACGGTTAATCCGGGTGTAGATTTCGATGCTTATGCCAATAATGGATGGAAAAAGCTCAATCCGTTGCCTGCCGACCGCTCCCGTTTTGGTTCATTTGACAAATTGGCAGAATTGGCAGAAAAACAATTGAATGAGTTGGTAAAGGAGACCGCTTCGAAGAAAAACGATAAAGGTTCGATCGCTGATAAAATAGCGACACTCTTCAATCTTGGAATGGATACTGTAAAGATAGCACAACAAGGAATCAAACCCTTGGTGCCCTATTTCCAGGAGATTGATAAGCTTACAACGAAGGACGATGTAGAGATAGAGATTGCTAAATTTCACACTTACGGATTCTCTCCGTTGTTTGGATTTGGCGGCTCGACAGATGCAAAGAACAGTTCAATGGTGATTTCGCAGTTGTATCAGTCTGGTATCGGAATGCCCGACCGTGATTATTACGTCAATGATGATACCCGCTCAAAAGATTTAAGGGAAAAGTATGCGATCTACGTTGAAAAGCTATTTAAACTGCTTGGTGATGACGAAGCGACTGCGAAGAAAAATACGCAGACCATCATAAACATGGAAACACGCCTTGCCAAAGCATCGATGACTCGTCTTGAACAACGCGATCCGAACAAAACTTACAATAAGAAGACAACTAAAGAGCTGATTGAACTTTCGCCGGAATTTAACTGGAATCGTTACTTTGTATCACAAGGTATTGGCGATCCGGGCGAGATTAATCTGAATCAACCGCTGTTTGTTAGCGAAGTTAGCGCGATGATCAAGGAAGTTTCCGTTGAAGACTGGAAAGTCTACCTGCGCTGGAACCTGATTAATGGAACTGCATCTTATCTTTCGGATGATTTTGTCAATGCAAAATTTGACTTCTTTGGCAAAGCAATGTCTGGAACCGAAAAAATGCGTCCACGCTGGAAGCGCGTACTTGGCGTTACAAGCGATGCGCTCAGCGAAGGAATTGGCCAGCTTTATGTTGCTAAATATTTCCCTGCTGAGGCTAAAGAACGGATGCTTAAACTGGTTGAAAATTTGCGCATTTCTCTTGGCGAAAGGATAAAGAACCTCGAATGGATGGGCGCTGACACAAAGGTGAAAGCCATCGAAAAGTTGAATGCTATCAATGTAAAGATCGGATATCCTGATAAATGGCGTGACTATTCGGGACTTGAAATTTCGGATGACTCGTATGTTGAGAATGTAATTCGGTCGAATAAATTTGATGTTGCGTTTGATCGTTCGAAGATTAACAAGCCAGTTGATAAGAAGCAGTGGTTCATGTCGCCACAAACGGTGAATGCTTATTATGCTCCCGATATGAATGAGATCGTATTTCCTGCAGCCATTTTGCAACCACCATTCTTCTTCCTTAAAGGAGACGATGCTGTCAATTACGGTGCAATTGGTGTTGTTATCGGACATGAGATGACTCATGGTTTTGATGATGAAGGTCGTAAATATGACAAAGTGGGCAATCTTACCGACTGGTGGACACCTGAAGATTCAAAACTTTTTGACGAAAGGACAAAAGTACTCGCTGACCAGTTCAGTAGTTTCATTGTAATTGATTCGATTCATGCTGATGGTAAATTAAGTCTGGGTGAAAATATTGCAGATTTTGGTGGTTTAAATATCTCGCATCAGGCGTTTAAACTGGCAAATAAAGAGACACAAAAAATCGATGGTTTTACCCCCGATCAACGTTTCTATTTAGCTTATGCACATGTATGGGCACAGAACATCCGCGATAAGGAGATCCTTCGCCGTACGAAAGAAGATCCGCATGCTTTGGGCCATTTGCGTGTACTCGGGCCGTTGAAAAACATTCCTGAGTTTTATGCAGCCTTCAATATAAAACCCGGACAACCGATGTATCTTGAAGAGTCGCAACGTGCAAAAATCTGGTAAGTCATTATAATATAATATTATAGAAGAGCTGAATCGAAAGATTCGGCTCTTTTTTTAAGCTTAATAATCAGATTTGATTGATGGCCGGATGAACCGGGAGATTAGAGAGAACGTATCCTTGCTGGTCTGCTTAAACATTTGTAACTTATTTTATGGTTTCCCCTTCAATTATGAATTATCCTGTTGGATTTTTGAATTAATTGAAATATAATTACGATCTTTAAGTTCTGAATTAATTAATAACCAATATCCGGCACTTAATATGCTCGAAAACCTCAAACATCAGGTCTATAAGGCGAGTTTAAAGCTTGTAGAACAAGGTCTTGTTATTTATACCTGGGGCAATGTGAGTACCATTGACCGGGCAAGTGGTCTGGTGGTGATCAAACCTTCGGGGGTATCGTACGAAGAGATGATTCCTGCCGATATGGTCGTGATGGATTTGGAGGGAAAAATAATTGAGGGAAATCTAAAACCTTCGACGGATACAAACACCCATCTTGTATTGTACAAACATTTTCCGCAGATTGGAGCCATTTTGCATTCACATTCCGAATATGCTACCTGTTGGGCACAGGCCGGAAGGGGTATTCCACCGCTTGGAATTACACATGCCAATTTTTTCAATGGTGAAATCCCTTGTACACCTGCGCTGAGCATCGAACAAGTGGAACATGACCTCGAACTTGAAACGGGGAAAATAATTGTGAATACCTTCAAATCAAGAAATATTGATCCATTGCGGATTCCGGGTGTTCTGGTTAACGGGCACGGTCCTTTTTGCTGGGGTGTCGATGTAAGCAGCGCCTTCGATCATATTGTTGTAATTGAACAAGTGGCACGTATGGCTTACCGGACATTGGCATTGAATAATGTGAACCCGCTTGAGAAAGAATTGCTGGATCATCACTTTTTTAAATAACTCGTTTTTAATTTCTATATCTAAATATTTATGAGCAGATTAACCAATAGCCTGTTGGTGTTTACTTGCATTGCAGGAATGTTTTTTTTATGGATTTCATGTTCGGGTTTGAAGACTAAAGACAGACAAAAAATGCTTTTTGAAAAACAGATTAATGGCAAACAAGTGACACTCTTTACACTTGAAAACAAAAATGGGGTTAAAGTCACATTGACCAACTATGGTGGAAAAATCGTAAATATTTGGGTGCCTGACCGAAATGGGAAATTGTCTGATATCAGTCTTGGATTTAATACAATTGATGAATACCTGAAAGGTTCAAAGAGCTTTGGCGCTACGGTTGGACGTTATGCCAACCGGATTGCAAAAGCATCTTTCACGCTCGATAGCGTCACCTATCATTTACCCGTTAATAATGGCCCGAATTGTTTACATGGAGGCCCCGACGGATTTTATTCAAAAGTGTTTGATGCTAAAATGGTTGAAACGACGGAAGGGAAAGGAATTGAGATGCATTACGTAAGCCCGGATGGTGAGAATGGTTTTCCCGGAACGCTCGATTTCTTTGTCACTTTCAAACTGACAGAAAAGAACGAACTTGTCATCAATTATAAAGCTACAACTGATAAGCCTACCGTATTAAATATTACGAATCATTCCTATTTTAACCTGAAAGGGGAGGGGAAAGGAACAATCACCGGAATGGAGGTTGTTGTTAATGGTGACAGCATTGCCGAAGTTGCAAATAATGAAATGATTCCAACAGGAATTTATCGCAATATACTGGGATCACCCATGGATTTTAAGGCGCCACGTCTTGTAAATAAAGATATTGATGCCGATTATGACCAAATTAAATATGCCGGAGGATACGATCATGCCTGGATTCTGAATAAAAGTCAAAACGGAGAATTGTCTTTTGCAGCAAGTGCTTATGAACCTGTGAGCGGAAGATTTGTTGAGGTATTCACAACAGAACCATCTGTGCAATTCTTTACAGGTAATTCATTAAATGGAAGTCAGATTGGTAAGAGTGGGGTTGCATATGCAAAGAGAACAGGATTTTGCTTCGAAACACAGCATGTGCCTGATTCTCCTAATCATCCCGGTTTCCCAACCACAGTACTCCGCCCTGGTGCGACCTTCAATTCAACGACAATCTATAAATTTTCGGTCAGGTAAAGAAAGTAAAGTTAAAGGATAAATTAAAAAGGTTAAAGTGTGTCTATGTCTTTAACCTTTATCCTTTTAACCTTAACCTTACCTTCTCTGTCTACCACCCCAAATATTTATCTCCGTTCCATAATGATTCCGGATCGAGATGGTTTTTCTCAATATCTTTAAAATAACGGTAATTTCCCACCTTAAGATCAATGGTTGATTGTTCATCACACACAATCAATCCATTAGGATGGAGTTGAAGTGCAGAGATTGTCCACATGTGATTCACCCCGCCTTCGACCGCTTTGTGAAGTGCGCGCGATTTATTGGTTCCTGTAACAAGGATAAGAACCTCGCGCGAATCCATAACTGTTCCGACACCTACTGTAAGGGCAAATTTGGGGACTTTGGTCACATCATTATCAAAGAAACGGCTGTTTACCTGGATGGTATCCTGATTCAGCGCCTTATCCCGCGTACGTGATGACAGGCTTGAGCCGGGTTCATTAAATGCAATATGACCATCTGCGCCAATACCGCCCATAAATAGGTCAATGCCACCAACTGCTTTAATTTTCGCTTCATAATCAGCGCATTCATCTTTTAGATCTTTGGCGTTTCCGTTAAGGATGTTGACGTTCTCAGGTAGAATATCGATGTGGCTAAAGAAATTATCCCACATAAAGGAGTGGTAACTTTGAGGATGTTCTTTGGGAATACCCACATATTCATCCATATTGAAAGTGATCACGTTCTTAAAAGAAACTTTTCCTTCTTTGTAAATGCCGATCAACTCTTTATAGGTTCCTAATGGCGTACTACCTGTAGGAAGTCCCAGTACAAACGGTTTAGTTGATGAGTTGGTCAATTCATTAATTCTTCGGGCAATGTAAACCGCAGACCACTTAGCTACGTTAGATGCCTCTGACTGAATAATTAGTCTCATATTTTCTTTTTTGATTTGGAATCCACAAATTTGGGCATTTTTTTTAAATATTTGATTGATTTCTTTGTTGATCATTGTTGTTCAGGATAAAAAGCTTGATAAAGTGGCTCTAATCAATAAAAGCATGGTTTATTCAACACGGAAAGTTGACTATATTTATGGAATATTTAATTTTTATTCAAATTCAAAATGAATATTCTCACCCGTATCATTATCAGTACGATATCAATTATGATTGTTGGCTATATCTTGCCTGGCGTGGTGGTTTCTTCCGTTTATACGGCATTTATAGTTGCTGTCATACTTGCACTTCTCAATTCGATTGTTAAACCCATTCTGATTATCCTGACTTTACCGGTAACAATAGTTACGCTGGGTCTGTTTCTGCTCGTTATCAACGGAATTATTGTATTGATTGCTAACCATTTTATCAAAGGTTTTTCTGTTTCTGGTTTATTTATTGCCATAGTATTCAGTGTATTGGTGTCATTGATCAATGGTCTGCTTGGCATCAATAATTTTAGAGAGCGGAAAAGCTGATATCCGTTCATTCTAAAGGATCAATAATTTTTTTTCGATTCGGTATTTTTAGATTTGGTATTGCTACTTTTGCCGCCAATCAACAATAAATATGCAAATAGGTCATTTAGGTGAAATCGCAGGAATTTTAACCGCAATGTGCTGGACCGCATCAGCCTTAACCTTTTCATTAGCAACTCGTCGGGCAGGTTCTCTGGCCGTAAATATCACGCGATTAGTTTTGGCGATGGGGATGTTTATGGTGTGGTCGAAAGTGATGCGTGGCTACTGGACCCCATCCGATGCTTCACCCGAAGCCTGGAAATGGTTGTCAATATCAGGATTTGTAGGCTTTGTTGCCGGTGATTACTGTCTTTTCAAATCGTATTCATTTCAATCAGCTAAGTTGTCGATGTTGATAATGTCATTAGCGCCGCCTGTTGCAGCTCTCGCAGGAGCACTGATTCTGCATGAAAGACTTACCTGGCTAAATGGATTGGGAATGGTTTTTGTACTTTCCGGAATTGCCATCGTTATTCTGAAACGGCCAGAATCTGAGACAAATAAATCAAGGTTTAATTATCCTGTAAAAGGTTTGTTGCTCGCATTGGGCGGAGCAGTAGGGCAGGGGGTCGGCGCTGTTTTTTCAAAATTGGGAATGGGAGGCTACGATCCGTTTGCCTCGTCGCAGATTAGGGTAGTTACCGGAATTCTGGGTTTTGTTGTTATTATTACGCTAGCAAAGGAGTGGCGCTCTATCGGATTTTCATTAAAAAATAACAAGGCGATGAAGCCTCTTTTAATAGGATCATTCTTTGGACCCTTTCTTGGCGTATCGTTAAGCCTTCTGGCTTTTCAACACACTTCTGTTGGTATCGCTTCAACATTAATTGCTACCGTACCGGTATTTATCCTAATCCCATCAGTGATGCTATTTCACGAAAAACTCAACTGGAAAGAAGTTGCCGGAGCATTTCTTGCGGTTGCAGGAATGGCTATCTTTTTTCTTTAAATGCCATTTTTCGGGTTTTATTTTCAAAATAAGTGTAATTTTACAGGTTTTTAAGAAACCGGAGAATTTGATGTTCAAACAGACCTCCAATTTCCCTTCGGAAAAGTGGACCAATTTTGGCACGATCTTCGTAGTGTTTTTAACAATTAGGTTTTTTAATCGTTTAACAAATATACTATGGCAGGTACCGAACTTTTCGGGAATGAAGAACGAAAAGAAGTAATGGACGTGCTCGAAACAGGGATTTTGTTTCGATATAATCATGATGCACAACGTAATGGCATATGGAAAGCCAAAACATTTGAAAAAGAATTCTGCTCCTATCTTGGAGTAAAACACACACTGTTCTGTTCTAACGGGACTGCCGCAGATGCGATATCACTTGCATGTTGTGGTATTGGTTACGGCGATGAAGTAATTGTTCCCCCTTATACATTTATCGCACCTATTGAAGCAGTTCTGGTTGCCGGAGCAGTTCCCGTATTTGCGGAGATAGATGAAACATTGTGTTTGAGTCCTGAAGGGATAGAAAAGGCTATTACGCCTCGTACAAAAGCCGTTTTGATCATACAGGTTTTCGGATCGATGGGCCGAATGGACGAAATATTGGCCGTCTGCAAGAAACACAATCTTATTTTAATTGAAGATGCTGCACCTGCACTTGGTGGTAGTTATAAGGGTAAGATGTTGGGGAACTTTGGCCAAATGTCAGCCTTTTCTTTCGACTATTATAAAATTATCACTGCTGGCGAAGGTGGCGCGATTGCAACAAATGATGACGAATTATACGAAAAGGCACATAAATTTTCCGATCATGGTCACGACCATATTGGAAATGCACGCGGTGCCGAACAACATCCGATTCTTGGATTCAACTTCCGTGGTTCCGAACTTGGTGCTGCGGTAGTTTTAGCCCAACTTCGTAAGTTGCCTTACATGATAGAAAAGCAAAAGGCACATCAGAAAGTCCTAAAGCAAGTATTACTTGAATTCCCTGAAATCAAGTTGAGACATGTTCCTGATGAAAATGGAGATTCGGCCACATTCCTTTCGTTCTTTCTCCCAAATCCGGATAAAGCAGTCAAAGTCTTTGATGAATTCCAAAAAGAAGGACTAAGCGCTTCATACTGGTATCGGAATAATTTCCATTTTCACCGCCAGTGGGGCCACCTTAAAGAGATGAAGTCCATCTATAATCTACCTATCATGAAGATGGAGAATGCTCCGGATTATCGTAACCTGCAAGTTCCTCAGTCGGATGCAATCATGCAGAAGCTGATGATGACCCAGATCATGGTTACCTGGAGCGAGGAGGAATTAAATACGTTGGCCAATCAAATGAGGTCAGCACTTAAAATTGCACTTAAATAAATATTGTATGTTCAGAAATTTAAAAGCAGTCGGACGAATTCTTTATGGTCGGAACAGTTTTGACCAATTGGGTGACGTGCTCGGCGAATTAAGGACTGAAAAGGATTCATACGTCCTTTTTCTTCTTGACCCTTATTTTGAAGGGACAGATTTTATCAAACGGATTCCAATACTTAGTCAGGATATACTGAAAATTATAGATATTACCGACGAACCCAAAACCAAAACCGTTGACGCAATAGTTGCAGAAGTTAAAAAGCTTCGTCAGGGATTGCCTGTTTCGGTCGTTGGAATCGGTGGAGGAAGCATTATGGATTATGCCAAAGCCATTCGTCTGATGTTTACAAACGAAGGCTCATCTGCCCTTTACCAGGGGCTCGATTTTATCAAAAATAAAGGTATTCATTGTACGGTTGTTCCAACAATTTCAGGAACCGGTGCAGAAGCATCAATGACAACCGTACTAAGCGGACCAGAGAAGAAATTGGGTATTAAAGGAAACTTCACAACAGCGGATCAATTGGTGCTGGACCCTGCATTAATCTCTTCCGTTCCTGAACCACACCGGTTTTATACAGCGATGGACTGTTATATTCATAATATTGAAGCAGCGAATGGTCACCGCAAAACGATCATGGGTGATTCATTGGGAACAGAATCGCTTCGTCTTTGCCGCGAAATATTTTTATGCGATGATAGCCATACACCCGAAAATGACGAGAAACTGATGGTTGCCTCTTATCTTGGCGGACTTTCATTGACTTATTCGGAGGTTGGTGCTTGTCATGCAATTTCGTATGGTCTTGCAACGGTTCTTGGTATTCATCATGGAATTGGAAACTGTGTTGTCTTTAATCAATTGGAAGAGTTTTATCCTGAAGGGGTGAAAGAATTCAGGGAGATGATGAAGAACAATAATATCGTTCTTCCGACTGGCGTAACAGCAAACTGTACACCCGAAGAGATCGATAGAATGATTGATGTGACGCTCACACTTGTATTCATGTGGGCACATGTCAGCGGACCCGATTGGCAGAAAACAATTACCCGGGAGAAACTTCGTGGGCTGCTAATGAAAATGTAAAAACACGAATGATGAGGAAAATAGTTAAAGTAGGAAATGTTGAATGCGGTGCAGATCAACTGTTTTTAATAGCAGGACCTTGTGTTGTTGAAGATGAGAAAACGATGATGGACACTGCCGAGTTTTTGGTAGGTTTATCTGAAAAGCTCCATCTTCCGTTGATATTCAAATCTTCATTTCAAAAAGATAACCGAAGTTCAGCCGATTTTTATTCCGGTCCCGGGATCGATAAAGGTCTTGCGATGCTTCAAAAGATCAAAGAACAATTTAACGTTCCGATACTTACCGATATCCATTATCCCGATCAGATTGCCGCGGCTGCCGAAGTGGTTGATGTGATCCAGATCCCTGCTTACCTTGTAATGCAGACAACACTGGTTGTTGAAGCTGCCAAAACAGGCAAAGTAATCAATCTTAAACACGGGCAGTTTTTGGCCCCCGAGAACATGATTAAACCGGTACGCAAAGTTGAACAAGCCGGAAATACGAATATCATGGTCACAGAAAGAGGCTATACATTTGGTTATAACGACCTGATTGTTGATCCTCGTAGTTTTTACCATTTGAGACAAACGGGTTATCCTGTTATTTTTGACGTTACACATTCAATTCGTAAATACGGCATTCCAAGTTCAGATCCCGCTGGCGGCTCTCGCGAATTTATCCCGACTTTGGCTCGTGCCGGAGTTGCTGCCGGAATTGACGGATTGTTTATTGAAGTACATCCTGATCCTACGCGTGCTTTATGCGATGCTGCAAGTCAAATGTGTATTGCTGATGTCACCGAGTTCCTTAAACCACTGATCGACATTCATAATGTTGAAGTAAGATACAGATCGCAAATTTAAACTACAAATTGATATGGAATTTTTTCTTGACTCAGCTAATCTTGCTGAAATTGAAGAAGCCCTGAAACTGGGGATCATTGATGGTGTAACAACTACGCCAACATTTATGCACAAAAACGGTATTACCGATATCGACGGTGCAATAATTAAATTGTCAAAAATGGTTCCGGTGCTCATGATTGAAGCGTTGGGCGAAACTTCCGAACAAATTGTTGCCGAAGCACATCGTCTGCTTGACCTTGGGCTTGACAAGAAGAAAACGGTATTCAAAATCCCGGTCAATTTCGAAGGGGTGAAAGCATGTAAAAAGCTTCATACTGAAGGTTTCTTAATCAATTTGCACCTTGTTTACAACATTCAGCAAGCCTATATGGCTTTAACTGCCGGAGCAAACTATGTTTGTGTACTGGTTGGCAGGATGCAGGATCAAGGGCATGACGCACTCGGTTTGGTCAAAGAAATTGTCGATGTCATTAAAGAGTACAAATACGATTGTAAGGTGATGTTCTCTTCAGTACGCTATCCTGAACACGTGAAAGATGCGTTGAAGCTGGGAGCACACAATATTACGCTTCCATGGAGCATTATGAAGAAACTTGCTGATAACCATCTCACAAAATTGGGTACTGATCAGTTCTTTCAACATACACGCCTGATGACAATTCAGGTAAAGAGTGTTATTTCTGATTCAAATCCTGTTGTCGATATCGATTGCAAAGTGATTGATGCATTGCTAAAGATGACAGATTCAGGAATGGGAGCCGTTTCGGTTGTGACCAAGTCGGGCAAACTTACCGGAATCTTTACTGATGGTGATTTGCGCCGACAGATGCGTAAATTGGGGGAACGTATTCATTCTGCATCTGTTGGAGAATGTATGACAGTTAACCCTATCTCTGTTGAAGGTGATGCTTTCTTGCAGGCAGCTGCCGATATTTTTAATGCCAATCAGGTAGATAATATCATTGTAACCGAAAACGGTCTTCCAATTGGAATGCTCGACATTCAGGATTTGGTTAAGCTTGATTTAATCAATTAAGAATTTGAAATATATAAGCAAAGGCGGGGCATTTATGTTCCGCCTTTGTATTTTCACCCCCCTTCGAGTGGTTGAAAACCCTCGATGGGGGGTGAAGACCGAAGTATTATTTTTAAAGAGCAACCCTTCGAGGGTCCAAGGACCGCTCGAAAGGTATTCTAAAAACAACCCTCATGACTTTTAAATCTTTAGTATTAACCCGACAAAGCGACAGGAGTTATCTTGACCGGCCCATTGAAAAAGAAAAACTTGGTGTAATTCTGGAATGTGCGCGATTATCTCCTTCTGCTTGTAATGCACAACCCTGGCATATTATTGTTGTTGATGATCTGGAAATGAAAAATAAGATTGCAGATGCCACATCTGAGAAAATTCTGGGGATGAACCATTTTACGAAACAAGCACCGGTGCATTTGGTGATTGTTGAGGAGCCGGCAAATTTCACATCTAATTTTGGAAGTTGGGTAAAACGGAAGCAGTTCCCTTTAATCGACATCGGAATAATCGCAGGTCATATTTGTCTGGCTGCAGCTGATGAAGGTCTTGGAAGTTGTATGATTGGCTGGTTTGACGAAGGCAAGCTGAAGAAACTACTTGGTATTCCACCTTCAAAACGGGTACAGCTTATAATCACACTTGGGTACCCATCCCTAAAAACCAGGCAAAAAATCCGAAAACCTATTGATAAGATAGTTTCTTATAATGCATATGGGAAATCGAAAAATGTTGAGGATTTTTAATTGTAATCCTATTTGCTTTTTATCAACTCATCGATCACCTTTCCTGTAACGGATGAAGGTGGTGCAATGCCCAGAAAAGCGGCAATGGTTGGAACAATATCGGTGGCATTTGTCCTTCGCAAGGTAGTCCCTTTTGTAATTCCTGCACCATACCAAACCAAGGGAACCTGGCTGTTGTCGGTATAATCAACCGGATTATACTTGTCGCGAGGCTGCCAGCCATCTTCGTATTTAATCAGTATATCACCCGATCGTTTAATATGAAAATTATTCTGAAAGGGTTCGAGGGGGCCTCCTGGAAAATTATCGGCTTCGATTTCGTTGGCCGCCTTTGCATAGGCAATTCCTTCAAACTGATTTAAAAATGATGCAACTGCACCTTGCATCTCCCTAAGATTAAGCTTTTTCTTTTCAATCAGTTCATGATCGAGATAAATCTGCTGGTTAGTGAACAACTCAATCCAGTTCCCGTCGCCATATTTAATGTTGAGGTACGACTTCAGTAACGCTACCGCGCTCTCCGGGTTGAAAATACCTGCTGTCATGCGGTATTTTTCTTTCAGATACTCCGCAGGATAGGAGATACTTGTCAATCCGGTCAGATAAACCAGGATATTATCAGTTCCATAGCCCGCCTCGATGTATTTCAGAAGTTCAGCGATGTCCTTATCCATACGCAGGTAAGTATCTTCCATCTCGACAGAAAATGGTCCGAATGAGTTTCTCTCATAATCCATCGAGGAGAATACAACCGTTAGCAGATCGGGATAAAGATCATATCCAATTTGTTCCTTGGGGATCATCTGGATCGTAAAGTCCTTCACAATTGTGTTTCCCCAGGGGGTAGTTTTCAGTATTTTATAACTTCCCCCCGATTCCTTTTTCAATTGTCGCATATTGAAAGGGAAAGTGTTGTATTTGCCAAGGTATCCGGGTTCATTGAGAGCCGCATCGGCAATACTTTCGGTGTACGAAATCTGATCTTTAAAGGGTGTCCAGCTCATTCCTAAGTAAGAATCAGCCATCTTTAACTGGTTATAATCGAAAGCCCATTTTGGAAAAGTCTCGACATAATAAGAACTCGAAATCATCTTCCCCGATGTCTTATCGAACCAGTATGCGCCATCTGCCGCATGACCTGCCGCAAAAACCGCGGAATTATCGTTCAAAGCCACACTGAAAACCCTTGACTTCCCTTTCGTGATCAACTTTAACTGATCGCCCAGCGTAGGGGTCATCAGGTTTTTCGCCGATCTTCCACCCTCTTTCGAATCTGATCCGACGGATATATAGAAATCGTCGTTGATGGCATCGACCTCTTTATTCTTTAAACGGTCAATCCAAACGTCATTTACTATTCCATGCCTCGAAGGATCAGTCCCTGTTGAGAGTGTTGCCATATTTACGGACTTGCGCTGGAGCAGATTATCGTAATGATGATTGGCGCAAATAAAGCCCCTCGTATATAACCGCTGAAAACCGCCATCTCCGAATTTTTCCCAGTAACGCTCGATGTAATCGGGGTTAAAATCTTCGATTACGATGCCAATAACCATGCGGGGAGTATTGGCTGATATTGTTGTATGTCCTTGTGTCATCCCCCAGAAAGGAAGGCAACATCCGGTAATAAGTGTCAGAAACTTTTTAAACATTATCTGAATATTTTTGCTGAAAAATAATTTTGTTATTAATGGGCAGAGGAGGGTTCTATATCTATCTACCAGCTTTTAAAAGGATTCCGGGCAAGATATGAATTGAAATAACGAATATCGCCTGTCACTTCCTCACCGATCCATGACGGAACCGCGAAAATTTCATCCTCCGAGTTCAATTCAATTTCGGCCATGATTAATCCTTTGTTTAACCCCTCGAATTCATCGACCTCCCATATTTTACCTTCATATAGAATCTTTGTGCGCAACTTCTCAATAACTGGAAATGTGCATAATTGTAGCATCTCCTGTGCCTCTTCGACGGGAATAGAATATTCGAATTCGCTACGGCTAAACCCCTGTGACCTCCCTTTAATGGTCAGGAATCCTTCCGTACCGGCAATCCTTACCCTTACTGTCCTCTCACTATCAGCAACAAGATACCCTTGCGCATAATGAACCGGAACACCTGATGCACGCCATTCATTATTACTGATTAAATATTTCCGTTCAATTTCCATTCCCATAATAATGTGTTCTAATGAGATTTAAAATCGATTTCCAAAAATCGGGTTACTTCTTTCTTCCATCTGTTTTCCACAAATGCCAGGTGATTGGGATGATTGTTATATGTTTCATAAGCCAATTTGTCGTCAAAAACCATCGAGAACCCATAGGAGTAATCATTCTTCAAACTCACCTGGTTAAACACCTGGAAATTCTGTACTACTGGCAAATGGCTTAAGATTTCGCGACCATCGTTCAGAAATTTTTCAGCCAATGCTGACCCTTTTTCATGTTTCAGATCGAAGATGACCATATGCTGAATCTCTCCGGTTGCAAGCGGTGACTTTGTGTTGCTTTCCATTCCATTTATATTATGCGACATTAAAGGTGCAGCCACTATAGTGGCAAAAGTTCCGATGCCTAAGCGTTGAAAAAACTTTCTTCTTTCCATCTCCTATTTTAATCTGTTAAAACTATTGAAATTTTCGATATAAAACGTGAATGAACGATATTCATTCATTCATGGTCGGACCAATTTTCTTATTTTTGGATCAAAATAAACAAAAAGAGATGAATCCAGTGAAAGAGGTATGCGTCGAATCATACCAGGAAGCGGTTTTAGCAGTGGCGGCAGGTGCTACCCGCATCGAGCTTTGCGATAATTTATCGTGCGGAGGAACAACCCCGTCATATGGAACGATTAAAAAGACAATCGGAAAACTGAATGTACCCGTGATGGTGATGATCCGACCTCGCGGGGGTGATTTTTGTTATTCAACCGATGAGTTTGAGATCATGCGCGAGGATATCCGGATGTGTAACCTGCTTGGCGCTGCAGGCGTTGTTTTTGGGTTATTAAAACGCAACAATACAATAGATGTAGATCGGACTTCCGAATTGGTTGAACTTGCAGATTCGATGCCGGTAACTTTTCACAAGGCAATTGATGAGACGCCTGACCTGTTAAAGTCGGTTTCGCAATTGAAGAATATCGGAATCAGCCGGATCCTCACTTCTGGCGGCCAGCCCACGGCCGTTGAAGGAGCCGATCTGCTTCGTAAAATGATCGGAATTGCGGATAATAAGTTGAAAATTATCGTTGCCGGAAAGGTTACGCTTGAAAATTTCGACGAAATCAAGCGGCTTATTCCCTCCGACGAATATCATGGACGGCGCCTCGTTAAGTTTTGATCAATTATTCTTCCAATTCATCCATACGCTGCATAAGATCCTCCCCCAAAGACCAGTGTAGAGGTCATCTGATCACAATTCGGATGAAAGGCCCGGCTATTCTGCCAAAGAATAGCCGGTTTTTTTATCTATACCGGTGATTCCTCAAATGATTTTCTCCACGAATTAGTGGGAATCCCCTAACTATACTTATAAATGAAATAAGAATGCCAGATTCAAATTTGAAAATGGCAAATTCAACTTTGAATGTGGCAGAATTAACTTTGAATGTGCCGAAATCAACTTTGAATGTGCCTAAATTAACTTTGAATATGGCAGAATCAACTTTGAATGTGCCGAAATTAACTTTGAAATCGTCGGATTCAAAGTTGAATCCCCGATTTTTTTAGTTTTGAATTACCAAGCAAATTCTGATTCTAAATAAAGCAAATTTGTATTGGGCAAATCAAATTTGGCAGCCGGTTTATTTTAAAATTGAAATATTGAATATTATTGAAACAATAAAAATCAATTTGCGTATTTACGAATTATAACAGACTTATTCTATCGATAATTTTATCGGACTAACATTTTAAATTTTTAATTATGAATAGAACCGAAGGAAGAATTGAGTTACCACACAACCCAAAAGATGTGATGAACCTGGCAACGGACATTTTTGCCAAACACCAGGATGATGGCGAATCATCGCCACTTTTAAACCTCGATGGTATTGATTGGGCAGTAATTGGTCCAACCATTCCAACTGCACAAAACCTGCACAAACAGGCAGAAAATTTGAAAAGGCAGATGGAGGAGGCTTACCGCGAACGCGACATTTACTTAACTGCTATCGAAGAGGCAGTAAAGGCGAGCCGCAATTTACTCAAAGCCCACAATCAGAAAAACCCAAAACGTTTAGGCGAATGGGGTTTTGATGTTGCCGACTCTACACCAGTGCCAAAGCCGCCAAAAGCCAAGTAGTATTTTTCACCCCTCGTTCCAAAACAAGAATAAGGGGTGAATTATTTTAAAACGTAAGAAAGGTTTCCAAAAACAGAAAATAGTTTAAAATTGATATATTTGTATATTAGCAAAAAGAATGGCGATGATTGGTAGCGATAAAATAGCTGACATAGTTACAAAAATAGTTTCCGGATATAATCCTGATAAGATTATACTTTTCGGATCGTATGCTAACGGAAAGCCTACTGAAGACAGTGATTTGGATTTAATGATAATTAAAGCCACTGATTTGCCAAGACCCCAAAGAACAGTTCAGGTAAGGAAAATCCTTTATGGCGCAATGGTACCAATTGACCTGATTGTTTATACGCCACAGGAGATTGCAGAATCGAAGGATAATATATTCAGTTTCGTATCCGAAGTTTTAAATACCGGAAAGACGTTGTATGAACGGGCAAGCTAAGGAAATATAAACGCCAATTCCAAATTGCATTTAACCCATAACTAAAAAAATCCCAAGCGGTTACAGTTGCTGCATTAGTGACCGGGTGAGTGTCCATGACCTGAACACTCACCAGGTCACTTTACCAAATGATTAAAGCTTTCGATGTGTTTCAAATACAATAAAGCGATTACCTATTGTTCACTTTTATTCATTCATCCTGCAGTGCCTGTTAATAATCACAATCTCCTAACGTTTGATACTCTCTTTTAAGGATAGGTTCCGCAAAGCAGGTGATTTCCAGGCTGCGACTGAAACAATCAGTAAAGTCATCACTCCACCAAAAACAACTGAAGGGATTAAGCCCATAAAGCGGGCTGTGATTCCCGATTCGAAAGCGCCAAGTTCGTTTGACGATCCTATAAAGATGCTGTTGACAGCTGCAACCCTCCCCTTCATCTCGTCGGAAGTAAATATCTGAAGTATACTTGCCCTGATGATCACACTAACATTGTCGAAGACTCCACTCATGAAAAGACAGAATGCAGAAAGAAGAAAGCTGGTTGATATTGCAAAAACAATGATGCTGACACCAAACCCAAAGACACAGTAAAGCAGTTGAGGTCCCGACCGTGTGACGGGTGGCTTGAAAGTAAGGATGACGGACATCAATATTGATCCAACGGCAGGACAGGCGCGTAAAAAACCGAGCCCTTCGGGACCTACCTTTAAGATATCGGAAGCGAATACAGGAAGCATTGCTACGGCTCCGCCAAAGAGCACTGCAAACATATCGAGCGAAAAAGCGCTTAATAATACTTTGTTTTTGAATACATAGGTAATTCCTTCCCTGATCCGGATAAAAATCCCTTCGGCAGCGCCCACAATCTGAACAACTTTTCCCGGATTTTTAATAAACAACACAAGGATCGAACAGAGCAGGTAAAAAATAAAAACAAGTGCATAGGCGGGGATGATTCCGAAGAATCCGTAAACCAATCCTCCAATAGCTGGTCCCGTTACGGCAGCCACTTGCCATGTTGTGCTGCTCCAAGTAGCTGCCGCTGTGAGCTGATCGCGTCGTACAAGCTGTCCAAGCAACGCGGTGTTGGCTGGCATCAAAATTCCGCGTACAAGACCAGTAATAAATATCGTTACAAAAATGGGTGCTATTCCAAACAGCTGATGCATATTCAACGAAGGAAGGCTGTAGAGGAACAATAAAGCCGAGCCGATCAGCAGCAGAAAAGTCGTGTAGAATATGATCTTTTTCCGATTCCAGATATCGACAAAATGTCCTGCAAACAAAGCAATACTCACCTGTGGAATCACTTCTGTAAGGCCAATCATCCCAAGCGAGAGAACATCTTTTGTAATATTATACAATTGCCAGCCGACAATCACCGATTGCATGATCGTTGCGGATGTCATTAAGAAGCGATAGGTCAAAAAGAGCCTGAAATTCCGGTTATGGACGACTTCAAAAGCTTCCCCTTTTAAAAATTTGTTCATAAATTGCTTGTTGGATTTCCTAATCTGCGATTTTATTGAAAGAAAAAATATCGGTTAACTTATCAATGGTGATCTCCCTGAATGACTTTATCAGGTAATCAGCATCCGAAAGCGCCTTGAGCGTCTCTTTGTCCGACTGAATAACAATACAGCACATTCCCGCACTTTTCGCTGCCAGAAGTCCGTTTGGAGAATCTTCGAAAACAATACAATTGTCGGGCGAAACATCAATCTTTTTGGCAGCAAGCAAATAAACATCGGGTGATGGTTTGCTCTTTCCTGCTTCGCTTGTAGTAACGATTGCATCAAAGAAAGAGGCAATACCACATTTATTCAATAGTATATTTACAATTTCGGGCGAAGAGGACGTTGCAACTGCCAATTTTAACCCTGCCGATTTAATTTCGCTGAGCAAACTGATTACTCCGTCATTGACAGGAATTGTTTCGAGAAGCCTGAAATATTCGCTTCTGTACAATTCATCCTGTTTCATGAGTTCACTGACCGAATCGGTCAATTTAAATCTCGACCTAAGATCAGTGTACATAAAATCATTTGATGCTCCCATAAAGCTACGGTGTACTGCTTCTGTAACCTCAATTCCCAGATTGGCATAAAGCTTTTTCTCTATTTCGACATGAATTGGTTCACTGTCAATTAACACGCCATCCATATCAAAAATTACAGCTTCCGGTTTTCTCATATTTTCATTGAAATACTCCTTGTTTGAATGGAGCAATTTTATAACGCCAAATTAGGGCATTAGTTCCGAACTTTTCTATTAAATTCTATCTTTGCTTGTTAAAGTTAAGAAATCGTTCATATTGAAATTTTACTTTTGATTGAGATCCTCGTTTCGAAATAGTTTTTTTACCATACTGCTGGTATTGGTTTACGACCAGGTTGTTTTTGCTTCAAACTTCGAAGCAAAAGTTGTCGTATACGCTAGTACCTCCAATTGTACAGGAGCCGAACATTCCATATTCCCTTTAGCCGATTCAAAAGACAGTTTAGTGGCATTGTATGAGGTAAATTCCGAATATATTAAGCTTCGCTATGCGAAACTTACCTCACCCGACAGTTATATTGATACCACCCGTAAATCAGCAGCAAGTCCTATTGATGTTCCAAAGGAAAACTCTTTGTCAACATTGAAGAGCAAAGGGGAGAACAATTTCATAACGCGAAATTTATTTTCCCTCATCATACGGGATAATCAGCAATTCAAAGGACAGATGGCCGTAAATAGTTCTCTTTACTTCGCGCCATTTGCCAATAAAATAATCGGACGAATACGATTCTTACAACTCGACGTTTTTGGCACCTCCTTGCAGGATACTTTGCAGCAACCGAAGGGTTGGGTAGAAAGGACTTCAAATATGGTTCATATGAAAACGTCCGAAAAGAAACTCCGGATGCAATTGCTTTTCAATTCCGGCGAAAAGGTTAATCCGAAGTTAATGGCTGAAAACGAGAAAATTATTCGTGATCTTCCCTACATTCAGGATGTATCAATACTCCTTTCGCCTTCGGGAAAAGAGAATGATGTGGTAGATGTATTGGTGATTATCCGTGAGAAATTTGAGTATGGAATCAGCGGAAGCCTAAGCCCCAATTCTTCCGATTTGGAGATAGTCGATCAAAATATGTTTGGGATTGGTCATCAGCTCTCAGCAAGTATGGAATTCAATCAACTCGAAAAGCAGAATATAGGAGGAAGTATCAATTACGAAATCAGTGATTTGGGAGGAAAGTTTATCAAAACCGGTTTTGGATATACAAATACCTATCGTGAAGAGGCATGGCATGCCTATCTTGAAAAGCAATTTATTGCTTCGAAAGTTGATTGGGCAGGTGGAATTTCACTCGATCGCGCTTTTTCCGACTATTACCTGACTCCATATTCTTATACCCGATTGGATACAGCGGCTTCGTATTTGAATTCAGATCTCTGGTACGGGCGCCAATTTGCGAACCCAAATTTATATTCTCCGATTGGAAATATTATTTTAGCAGGCCGATACCAGCATAAGGATTACTACAACGATTTAACCGAACATTCTGATAACAGTTTTTTCAGAGACCGAGATTTTTTTCTTGGCTCAGTGGGAATTAGTAAGCGCTATCTGTTTAAAAATAATCGCGTATATGGATATGGAATTACAGAAGATATTCCTTATGGCAGGTATGCTGAAGTTGCATCAGGAATTGATAAGGAGGGTAACAAAACGCGTCCTTATTTTCATTTCAAGTATTCGAAAGCAAATATTCTGAAGGGAGGAGCCTACTTCAAATGGGAAGTCGGAGTGGGCGGATTTGTGAATCATTCGCAACTTGAACAGGGAGCAATATTGCTAAGCACAAATTATTTTACAAATTTCATTTATATAAATCGACATCCCGTTCGTTTTTTTATCAATATGGAACTATTGAGCGGAATTAATCGTTTTCAGGAGGAGTATCTCGTAATAAACAGGAAATTTGGTATCCGCGATTATTTTTCGCTCGAAACCAAAGGGACAAACAGGCTTAAAATAAATATAGAGTCGGTTCGGTTTTTGGGATGGAGTTACCTTGGCTTCAGGTTTGCTGATTATTTATTTGCTGATGCAGCATTTCTTTCAAACCATTTGCATACAATACTCAATGATAAGTTTTTTGGGGGAATCGGATTTGGAATTCGAGTTCACAACGAATCATTAATATTCAACGTTCTTGAAATTAGGCTAAGCTGGATTCCTATAGCCCCTAAAAATATCAATCCTTTTATATTCAATGCCTTTGGCCAACCAAAAGCAAAGTTTGATGATTTCTTAGGAGGAAAGCCTCAGGAAATACTTTACCAGTAATTGATCAACTGAATTAATTCCGGTGAAGTTTATCTTAGCATTGTATTAACCAGGATCCATTAATTAGCCAAGACATTTATTGCCGTTACAATATCCGCTTTTTAATAATTACTGCATCTTTATGGGTACCTTTGAACAATTCGAAGCATCTGAAACTGCAAGCCAAGGCGCCGTTGAAAAGTTCAATCTTCTTTGCAGGCTTTAATCCGATACTCTTTAATCCATCCTCAGAACTTGTGATAATCCACGCTTCGAACCCTGAAAACTTATTTTTCAATGTATTACCTATCGATGTGTACAATTCAGTTATCGACTGGGTTTTCATTCGTTCACCATATGGAGGATTTGTGATAATAATCCCATTTTCAAACGGGGGCTCCATATTGATAAAATCATGTACCTGAAGTTCTATTACTTTCGATAGACTGGCATTTTTAATGTTGTTTTTTGCAATTGCGATATCCATTGCTGAAATATCGGAGCCGATAATTTTGCCATTGAACTCTTTTTCGTAATCGCCGTTGTATATTTCTTCAAACAACTTCTCGTCGAAATCCGGCCATTGTTCAAAGCCAAATGACTTGCGATACATGCCGGGAGGAATTCCCTTTGCGATCATGGCTGCTTCAATGAGCAATGTACCAGAACCACACATAGGATCAAGAAAATCTTTTTCGCCATGCCAACCTGTAAGAAGAATCATTCCTGCAGCGAGCACTTCATTAATAGGCGCTTCTCCCTGTCCGATACGATAGCCGCGTTTGTGAAGTGAATCTCCGGAACTATCGAGCGAAAGCGTGCAATGATTATTCATCAAGTGCACGTTTATTCGTATATCCGGATCGTCAGAATTTACAGAAGGACGTTTCCCCGTTGCTTCGCGGAATTGATCGGCAATGGCATCTTTTACCCGAAGTGATGCAAACATAGAGTTGACAAACATCTCCGACTGAACCGTGGCATCAATTGCGAAGGATTTTCCAAGTGCGAGGTAATTAGTCCAGGGAATTTCTTTAGCGTGGTCGTATAGCTCATCACGGTTTGTTACCTCAAATTCAGCAATCGGCTTAAGAATTTTTATTGCTGTACGAAGATGGAAATTGGCTTTGTACATCATCTCCTGATCGCCGACAAATGACACTGCACGTCTTTCGACCAAAACTGATTCAGCACCTAATGCCCTGATTTCATCCGCCAGAACATTTTCAAGTCCGGCTAATGTTTTGGCAACTATTTTAAACTTACTCACAGATACTCCTTTTTCTAATTTGATTATATCCAACTTTGCAGGTTTTCAGTTTAAAAATGATCGTTTTAAACTTTATCAACTTGCGACGACAAAAGTAGTTTATTCCGGGGATTAAAATAGTTCTTTAAATTCCTCCTCCATTAAAAAAGTCAGCATTCCGGGTCTTTGTCTGAACTACCCTCGAGTTAGGCGCTAAATCGTTGGTGACCCAAATGTTGCCGCCAATCACCGAATCGTGTCCGATTGTTATACGTCCGAGAATGGTAGCGTTCGAATAAATAATTACGTTGTCTTCAACAACGGGATGTCGTGGAATACCTTTGACCGGATTGCCATTATCGTCGAGTGGAAAACTTTTGGCTCCAAGGGTTACCCCCTGGAAAAGTTTTACATTTTTCCCTATGATACTTGTAGATCCAATTACGACTCCTGTTCCGTGATCGATTGTAAAATATTCACCAATTGTAGCTTCCGGATTGATATCTATACCTGTTTCTGAGTGGGCCATCTCTGTAATAATTCTTGGAATAAGCGGTACACCCAATTCAAATAGACTGTGCGCAATCCGATAACTTGATATAGCCCTGATGGCAGGATAGCAAAAGATAACCTCTCCAACACTATTGGCAGCCGGATCGCCCAGATAGGCAGCGTTAACGTCGGTAATGAGTATTCGCCTTAGTTCGGCAAGCCCGTTCACAAATTTATAGGCGATCTTTTCTGCCTGAGCTCTCTTTCCGGTAAGATCGCGCGCATGGTCTTCACTATCGCAAATAAAACACAGCCCGGAAAATATTTGTTCTGTTATTTGTTCATATACCTCATCAATAAGTACTCCCATGTAATAGGGGAGTGTTTCAGCTTTGAGGTTAATCTCCCCAAAATATCCGGGGAAAACAATCTGCCGGATTTTTTCGACAGTGGCTCTTAACTTTTCGGTAGAGGGCATCGATTCCCCTGTCCGGTGCTTGTGACACAGAATATCAAATGATCTTGCATCAACCAATGACCTGACGGCGGAATGAGTCCACTCTACCAATTGTTCATCTTCTTTATCTTTCATTATCGTACGCAAAGAGGGGTGTACTTAAATATCGTTCACCGGTATCGCAAATTATTGTTACAATCATTTTTCCTTTGTTTTCGGGACGTTTGGCCAACTGAATAGCTGCAAAAACATTGGCTCCGGCAGACATACCACAGAAAATACCTTCAAGACTGGCAAGTTTCCGGGCCGTATCGAATGAATCAGCAGCTGAAACCTGAATAATCTCGTCAAATGACGCAGTATTTAAAACTTTTGGTACGAATCCCGGCCCAATTCCCTGGATTTTATGAGGTCCCGGTGCGCCGCCTGATAAAACAGGTGAATCTGTCGGTTCAACAACTACCGAATAGAAAGATGGTTTTAACGCTCTGATTACTTCTGAAACACCTGTGATTGTTCCACCGGTTCCTGAACCTGCTACAAAAATGTCTACCTTACCATCGGTATCTTCCCAAATCTCTTTCGCGGTTGTTTTACGGTGCATCTCAGGGTTTGCAGGATTATTAAACTGCATTGGAATAAAACTTCCGGGAGTGTTGAGTTGAATCTCCTCTGCTTTGGCAATAGCCCCTTTCATTCCTTCTTTGCCTGGAGTAAGAATAACTTCTCCACCATAGGCGTGAACAATCATTCTGCGTTCTACACTGACAGTGTCGGGCATTACTATTTTTAGTTTGTACCCTTTAGCAGCACATACAAATGCAAGGCCAACTCCCGTGTTCCCACTTGTTGGTTCGATAATGACAGTGTCCTTGTTAATTAATCCGCTTTTTTCGGCGGCATCAATCATCGCAAATCCCAATCTGTCTTTTACTGAACCTCCTGGGTTTTGTGATTCAAGTTTTACTACAATCTCGCAATCGAGTCCTTCGGTTAAGCGATTCAATCTTACAAGTGGGGTGCGCCCAACAAGTTCGACAATACTATCTGCAATCTTCATGATTTATTAAAATTGGTTATTTAAATCTTTTCGTTCAAAACATTGAATATATCGAAATAACAATCAATACAGATTATAGTTTCAATCCATGTTTTGAAAGAGCGATTAGGGCATTTTCTGTTCTTGCATCACCAAAACCACTTACGATCTCATATTTAAATCCAAATGTGCTTATTTCGTTACAGTACAATTGAAAGAGTTCCTTTCTTTTTTCCCCACCGTTTTCCCGCACGGGATCGGCAATCCATGGTAAGTCAGTGTCGCATACCAGGAAAAGATCAATCTTCGATGATATGATATGATTTGGAATCCACGCAGGGCATTTCCCGAATACGAGATCGAGCCATACTTTCGTAATAATTAACCATGTATCAAAAATGATTAATCCGTTTTCGATTTTAGAAGCATATTCCTCCTCCTGAATTAACTGATGTTTAGCAATCTGAATAACATCATTATAATGATAAGGCCGCCCGAGATTTTCGACATATTGTCTTGCATACTCAGGTATCCATACAGAATTTAGTTTTTCGGCCAAAGCTTTTGCCAATTCAGTCTTCCCTGTTGATTCAGGTCCGGTTATGACGATACGGCGGATAGAAGTGTCTTTTAGCATAGCACTTTTACAGGCTCCTTCCGCCATTCATAATACCCTATTCCAGCCATAATAGTATAGACCAAAAACAGGAAGACAGTTGGATATAAACCCCTGTAGAGATAAAGCCCGCATGAAACTAAATCAACAAAAATCCAGATTAACCATTGCTCGATTTTCTTCCGTGCGAGCATCCAGGTTGCTATAATACTGAGTGACGTTGTGAAGGCATCCCCAAATGGAATAGGAGAATCAGTATATTTTCCCAGCAGAAAATACATCAATATAGTCAGGAAAAGATTCAAAATAAATAATTTAATCCAAAGATTGGCATTTGTACAACTTACGCGGAGTTTTTCTGCACTCGTGTTGTCATTTCCCCCATGACGCCAGCTCCAGATTCCGTATATGCTGATTATTAAATAGTATCCTTGAAGTCCCATGCCGGCATAGAATTTAGCTTCAAGAAACACCCAGCAATAAATCAGTGATGTGATTATTCCTGCCGGCCATGTGTATATACATTGACGAATTGAAAACCAAACGTAGACCAATCCGAAGAGAGTTCCGAAAAGCTCCGCTTTATTAACTAAAGCCCAATCAATAAATGAATTCATGCACGATTTATTAAGTGGACATCGCCAACTTATGAAACTAAAATACTTTATTTATTTAAATAACTATTGAACATTTTTTGATCAGACAGAACTTCAATGGCCTTTTCAACCTCTTTATCATCTTCGATCATAATCAGGTAATAGGCGCTGGTGTCATAGATATCTCTGGCAACAAGTGCTTTGATTTGTCTTGCAATAATAGTACCCGAAACTTTCAAACTCTCTTCGTCTTTCTTAATGCCCTCTTTTTCGCCAGCCTTGATTAAATCGTCGAGCATTGTTTGGGTAACGCGGTAATTGGCTTTAAAATCGGCAACAGATTTATAAGTGCTTTTCAATTGATCCCTGTTTTTATCAATGTATCCAACAACAAAGGGAAATAGTACATTTTTACGGACCAGGTTATTGAAATAGCGGTAATACATCGAAGTGTCCATCGGTATAAATATATCGGGCATGATGCCTCCTCCTGCATATACTTTACGCTTGGTAATAAGCGTTTTCACCATCATAGAATCGGGTAAAGAAATACTGTCTTTACTAAACATTTCACCTTTTTCGAATCGTTTGAAATATTCGTTTCTGTAATTCTTGATGTCGTCTTTATAAGGCTTCTGAATATTTCTGCCGGCTGGCGTGTAGTAATGAGCTGTTGTCAGTCGAATCATTGAGCCATCATTGAGAGGAAATGGTTGTTGTACAAGCCCTTTTCCAAATGACCGACGACCAATAAGAACTCCCCTGTCCCAGTCTTGAATAGCCCCCGAAACAATTTCTGAAGCCGAAGCCGAACCTTCATCAATTAATATAACAAGGTTTCCCTGAATAAAATCACCACGTGTAGTTGAAAAATAATCCCGACGCGGACTGTGAGTTCCCTCGGTGTAGACGATTAATTTTTTCTCTTCAAGGAATTGATTGGCTAATTCATACGCTGCACCAAGAAATCCACCGCCATTGCCGCGTAAATCAAGAACAAGGTTTTTGATTTTTGTGTTTACGTTGAGTGATTTCATCGCCTCTTTGTATTCGTCGATTGTTGTGGCAGCAAACTTGTTCAGTTTAATGTAGGCTGTTTCCTTGTTAAGCATAAATGAAGCATCCAGGCTAAAGATTGGAATTTTATCCCTGATAATTGTGAATTCCAAAGGAGCTCGTTCCCCTTTTCGAAGCACTGTGAGATTCACTTTAGTTCCTTTATCACCTCTTAACAATTTAAAAACATCTGCCGTTTTTAGGCCGATATTGGTAATATTTTTAGCATTGACTTTCACAATCCGGTCGCCGGGTCTAAGACCTATCTGTTCTGAAGGTCCACCCGGAATTGTAGTCATGACCATCAAGGTATCCTGAAATACATTGAAAGATATCCCTATTCCTTCAAAATTACCTTCAAGCGGCTGGTTCATTTCCGCCACTTCATCTTTGGATATATAAACTGAGTGTGGATCAAGTGTGGATAGCACTTCTGATATTGCACTTTCGGTAAGCTTATTAATATTGGTCGTATCGACGTAAAAACGCTCAATCAGGTTTAAAACCCTTCCAAATTTTATAGCTTGCTCCTGAACATCCTGCGCATGGACTACCGACTGACTAAATATCAAGAAAAGAGCAAGTAGAAGGATGGTCTTTTTTGTTGTACTAAAATAATTCATAACGAAATATAATTGAATTTATTACAGGCAAAACGGAGTTCTTTATACAATGTTGATTGTATTAACACATCGGTTAGTGCCGTCTTTTTACCGATGTCTTAAAAAATATTGTTCAAAAATATAAAGAATAATAACAAATTTGAGTTTTAAACGAGTAAACGATTTAGCAATTACAAAATTCTTTTATGAAAATGTTGTGAATTGCCTATTAGTGTAAAGTATAACTTAAAGTAGCGATTCAAGTACAATGCATTATATTTCAACAATATGAATTGAATTTTTAATTATTCTCCTTAAACAGCGAATCTTTATAAAAGTTCATTAAAATGGCTTATAAGTTCATGCTGTTATGATGTATTAAGAGGTGATCTGTAACTTTGATAAAAAAAAGGATGAACAATTTAATTTGCTCATCCTTTGATTTATATTCAATTTACTTTTTACCCAATGGCCAAATTTAATTTGCTGCGGTATTCGTTGAATTCCTGAATTAAAGTCGAAAACAACTCTTTAACTGTGACAATTTTGTCATTGCGCCAAACATTGCTGCCGGCAAATGCATAACCATTTTTAAAATTGCCTTTTAAAGCAGCAGACAAGCAAGCGATTATGCAATATGGAGCCGTATTGATATCGCAGGTTCGTATACAATTTACAGGGCAATTCTTAGGTTGTTTTGTTCCTGCTTCAACCTCATCAAGAAATTCACTTGATATGGCCCTTCCCGGCATACCAACAGGACTTTTTATAATTCTTACATCACCCTGACGCGCATTGATATACGCTTGTTTGAATTTATCTGAAGCATCACATTCGACGGTTGTTACAAAGCGTGTCCCCATTTGAACTCCCGCGGCTCCCATCTCCAGAAATTTTTCGATATCTTCTCCAGTATAAATTCCACCTGCGGCAATAACCGGAATTGTACAACCATTCTTATCACCGATCTCTTTAGCAACGGCGATTACTTCAGGAATTATCTTTTCGAGAGTGAAATTTTCATCGTCAATTTGCTCAACCTTAAATCCAAGATGCCCTCCTGCTTTTGGTCCTTCAACAACAATTGCATCGGGTAAATAGTCATAGTTGGCTTTCCATTTATTACAAATCAGAGCTGCACCACGAGCAGAAGAAACGATAGGAACTAATCGGGTTTTAGAGCCTGGCGTTAAGTACTTTGGTAAATCCAATGGTAGTCCAGCACCGGAAAAAATAATGTCTGCACCTTCTTTTATGGAAGTTTTCACCAGGTCGACGTAATTCGACAAGGCTACCATTATGTTGATGCCGATTATACCCTTTGACTTTTCCCGGGTTTTTCTGATCTCTTCAGTAAGCCCGAATATGCAATTCTCAAGATAATCAGGGGAGTGCTGTTTATATAAAAAACCAATTCCGGCTGGTGAAATAACACCTACGCCACCTTCGTTAGCAACAGCAGAGGCAAGCCCGGACAATGATATTCCTACACCCATACCACCTTGAATAATGGGTAAGCTAATTTTTAAACCTCCAATGTTTAGATTTTTCATTTTTTAAAACCAAGATTAAATTAATATCGCTAAAAGTAACGGGTTAAGAATTCTTATAAGATTTTAAGAGTTTCCTTAAATCCGGCACAATGATAATAACAAGCTTGATTCGATTATAAAAAATGGTTTATCATGCACAAATAGGGCACAAATGCAGAAATTTGGGATGAAATGCACTTGGCCTAGGGACGAAATGGGTATTTAAAATAACATTTTTTAGCGAAATATTGTCATTCATTTGTCTGGGGTAATAGCTTTCGAAATGTCGAAATATAATTTCTGGACACCGGAATTTTAAATCCAAGCTTGTTTATCTCGACAAAATAACCTTTTGAATTCCCTGATATCGCTTCAATTTTTTTAATATTTACCATCCAGCAACGATGACATTTTATAAAATCAGGGTTATCTTTCATATATTGTTCAACAAATGCAAAAGTTTGCCGAAATAGTTTTTTACGCTTTATATGATTGTCCATCCAGAAAATCTCAATATAATTTCCGGAGGAATGAAAAACCATAATATCATCTATTCTTGCTGAAAAAACATCTTTTCCATTTTCCGCTGATAGTTTTAAATCGTGTTCGACGGCAACTTCTGTTTTTTCTTCGCGAAACCAGTGTTTACGGCTATTGTCCAATGCATTAACAACGGTGTCTTTGAGTGAATGGTTATAACTGATCAGATTGAAAAGAACAAGCGGAAGTAAGGCCAAAGCCCCAGTTTTAAAGATCGATAATTCTGTGAATTCAATTTGTTTGAAAAACGTGGCCATGAATGAGAAAATCACGAAAAGATTGCTGAAAAGCCAGATGTTCCAAACCATCTCTTTGCGAATTGTCCATTTTGAGGAGTCAAAAACTTTTGGCATGATACCCGGCAATAGTAGCGTATTGGCAAAAAGAGTAACTGCGCTCAAGATACCAGCTCCCAATACAAAGTATCCATCGTGCTCTGACTTAAGAAAATTAATTCCGAATGGCTGAAAATAGAGTACCAGCAACACAAATCCCATTGCGACCAGGCCGATGGTTTTCATGTTGTGTTTGAAGTTATTATTAAACGGATAAGCTTGATTAAGATTTTCGAACATACTCCCTATTTATGGTCGCAAAAGTAACAAAATTCATTAAACACAAAAGCTCCGGAATTTCTTCCGAAGCTTTCGCGGTCTGGACGGGACTCGAACCCGCGACCCCATGCGTGACAGGCATGTATTCTAACCAACTGAACTACCAAACCATATTTTACTTAAAGATTATTGGCGGTCTGGACGGGACTCGAACCCGCGACCCCATGCGTGACAGGCATGTATTCTAACCAACTGAACTACCAAACCAATAAATCAAAATAAAAACAGCGGTCTGGACGGGACTCGAACCCGCGACCCCATGCGTGACAGGCATGTATTCTAACCAACTGAACTACCAAACCGTTTTTATATCTTTAAGAAAAATAAGAACTTTTATTTAAAGCGCCAATTCTTAAGGCGCTGCAAATATACTGCATTTTTTCAGATTGCAAAAGTATCAATATTAAATAGATGAAAAAATGATTTGCATTGAGGTTATAGAGCTAATTATCAGTTAAATGAATGCGTTATTGTTGCATTTTCTTTATGAAAAACGAGAAATGTACGCTTCCATAGGTCCTCAATTCGCTAAAACAAGGATGCGATGAAAAGTCGTTTGTCTTTCCGTGCTCCAGAATAAGCAATCCGTCTTCAACAAGAAGATGGCCATTTAAAATCAATTCAGGTAGTTCAGGCAAGCGTTTCAATTCGTATGGCGGGTCTGCAAAGATGATATCGTAATGTTCAATCGATCGCCCGATAAACTTGAAAACATCGCCGTTAATGGCCTTAACCGTATCCTTGATATCAAGCGTCTCAATTACAGAACAGATAAAATTGTAATGAAACCTGTCAAGTTCAATGCATGTAATGTTTTGACATCCACGTGATGCAAACTCGAAAGTAATACTTCCTGTCCCGCTGAACAGGTCAAGAATCTTTTTATTGTCGAAATTATACCGGTTATCAAGAATATTAAAAAGGTTCTCACGTGCAAAATCCGTAGTTGGTCTTGCCTTGAAATTCTTGCCTGGTCGAAAAATACGGCTTTTAAAGGCCCCGCCAATTATTCGCATTTATAAACGCTTAATAGTGAAGAGAAATAATGTTCAGGTAGCTGACTGAATGTGTAACTGTATTGATAGGTCGTGTCAAGTCGTGCAAAAGCAGTCAATTTCACAAATTTCTTAAACAGATGATAAACAGGCGATACCTGCGGTAGCTGTCCGTGAATGATTAATTCTGTATTTTCGGCGATTAGCTTTAATTGTTCGAAAGTATAGAGGACATGGTACAAAACATCACGATCTGTTTTATAATAAAATATATTGCAGAGAATTAATTTTGAGTCTTTTAAAACTACAATCTCAAAATTTTCACGGAAAAAATTAAGGTGAACCTGTTGGTTTTCGGAGTAAGCGCGGTTTCTTTTTAGTGCTCCTTCAACCAAAGGAAATAGATTGTGCTTAACGATACTTTTCGGAAATCGGGCAAACAAATATTCGCTTAAATTCTGGGGAATATCGAATAAGCACCAACATTCTGCTTTCGGGAAAAGGTTTTTTTCTACAATAAACCCTTTCTCCTGAATATTATTGAACCAAAGATACTTATCAACTGATCCGCGTCCGTAAAATGCCTGGGGAACGAGTGTAAACTTGTTTGAAGCATATAATATTTCAACGCTTTTAAACTCATGCTTAAAGATTTCTTCCGAATCAATTACCTCACGGATATGCTTTAACAACAGGCGGGGTCGTTTAAGAAAGAAATGATGTCCATTTAAAACAACATATTTTCCTTTGGGTACATCAAGTACAGTAAAATAAAATCCATCCAGGCTAATCTGAATGGACAGATGATATAAAAGAGTCTGTGTGCTGTCAAATGTTTTATCAATTAAACAGATATCACGCATGTTTATTTGCAATGAATTGGTACGTTTAGATGCAAATTTAAAAAAAATAACAAATCTTTGCCTAAGAATCAAGTTAAAAAATCTGATATGTTAAAAAAGTACATTTCTAATCTGATTATCGAAGAGATAAAATTTGATCCAACCGATTGTCAGATAGAGATGGCGGAGAAAGTATCTGAATTTATTACATCAGATCATCCGAATATTGTATTTCTTTTAAAAGGATATGCCGGGACAGGGAAGACAACTGCGCTTAGTGCGCTTGTTCACGTCCTTGATGTTTTAAAAACAAAAACGGTTTTGATGGCTCCTACAGGTAGAGCTTCAAAAGTTTTATCACGGTATGCCGGAAAACCAGCAATGACCATTCACAAAAAAATTTATAGGCAACAATCAAATACAGATGGTTACGGGAAATTTGGTATTGACAGGAACCTTCATACGAATACAATTTTTATTGTCGACGAAGCATCAATGATTTCTAATCAATCGCAGGAACAGAATATTTTTGGCTCGGGTAATTTATTGTCGGATTTAATTGAATACGTCACGTCGGGCGATAATTGCCGCTTAATACTTGCCGGAGATACGGCACAGCTTCCTCCAGTTGGATTTAGTGTTAGTCCCGCACTCGAAGAGGAGGAGTTGAAATATTTTGATCTGGAAGTGATCAAATGTGAATTGACTCAAGTGGTCAGACAAGCGTTAAAGTCTGGTATTCTTGAAAATGCAACCACGATTCGAAATTTGCTCTCAACTGATAATCCCGAAGGTTATTGGAAAGTTAAACTATACGGGTTTAAGGATATCCGGCGGATTAATGGCACCGATTTGATTGAGGAGATCTCTGGTTGCTACTCCAAATATGGTACTGATGAAACAATTGTGGTAACACGATCAAACAAAAGAGCCAATAAATTTAATGAGGGAATCAGGAGGTCCGTTCTTTACCGCGAAGAGCAAATTTCGTCCGGTGATCTGGTGATGAATGTTAAGAACAATTACTATTGGACAAAACAGACAGAAGAGCTTGATTTTATTGCAAATGGTGATATTGCCGAAGTAGTCAGGATTCGGAAGTATGAAGAAAAGTATGGGTTTCATTTTGTGAATGTTACGCTTCGGTTGATAGATTATAAAGACATCGAAATTGATTGCAAAATAATTCTCGATACGTTAACCAGAGAAGCTGCCTCGTTAACGCAGGCAGACCAAAAAATGCTTTTTGACGAAATCTCTCAGGATTATCCCGAAATTCGTAATAAGAGAAAATTATGGGAAAAGCTTCGCGAAAATGAATATTTTAATGCCTTGCAAGTGAAATTTTCGTATGCTGTTACCTGTCACAAATCACAAGGAGGTCAATGGAAAGCTGTTTTTTTGGATCATGGATACCTTACCGAAGAGATGATTGATCGTGAGTACCTGCGATGGGCATACACGGCATTTACACGACCGACCGACCAACTTTACCTCGTTAATTTCAATAAGGAGTTTTTTGATGGAGAAGAGAATTAGGTAGAATTATGGCATCGAATACCAAAGAAATCCAGTCCATGCAACCTACAGAATAAGATAATGCATGTCAATTTCCTTCTACTTTTACCATATTTCCTTCGCAATTTTAGTATTGTATTTGTAAGCTTGTTATAAGGTTTCTGTAATATATGTTACAGCAACATTACACAAAGATTACAGAAACATTACACAAACACTGGAGTTGGCAGGGGGAGAGTATATTTTTGAAGCAATAAGTGGTTGGATAAAAGACGGAAATTTCGGGATGTTTTATTGCAATTTAACGTTGGATTTTGTGTTTGGGAATCTGACATCGATTTATTCGCTTACTTTAGTTAGTTTGCTTCGATACTTTTGCATAGATCTATTTGAGAATAACTTATCGTTCTTTATTTCTTTTTGATTCAAATTTCAAATCGGTTACCATCGTTAGCGGGGAATGTGTTTGGGAAAACAACCCTGGCTTCATCTACAAGTGTTTTTACCCTTTTGTACCGGCTTGAAAAGTGACCAATGATTAGTTTTTTAACCTTGGCTTCCAAAGCAAGCTGTGCAGCTTGCGTGGATGTTGTGTGGTAAGTTTTCAATGCAAGGTCACTTAAGTTATCGGCAAATGTGGCCTCATGGTAGAGTAAATCTACATTTTCAATAATAGGAATGATCTGTTTCAGGCAAACTGTATCTGTGCAAAATGCATATGATCTGGGTGGATCAGGAGGAAATGTAAGTTCATTGTTTGGAATGATTTTACCCTCCGGTGTATGAAAATCGGCTCCGTTTTTTATTGCGACCCGTTCTTTGATTGGAATATTTAAATAGTTGATTTTATCACCCCGCAGGTGTAGTTCATGTTGTTTTTCCCTGAAAATAAACCCACAACAAGGAATCCGGTGTTTGAGCGGGAACGATTCGACTTCCATTTTCGAATCTTCGTAGATAACTGCCCTGCCCCGAAAGCTTAAGGGGTGATAAACGACCTTAAAATCATCAAAATCATTCATGAACTTCATGAGTTGATCCATCATTATTTTCAACTCAGAATGAGAATAGATATGTAATTCTCCCTTCTTGCCGCCAAGTGCCATTGTCGAAATTAATCCGGGCAGGCCGAAGATATGGTCGCCGTGAAGATGTGAAATAAATATGTGATTGATCTTTCCAGTCTTTATTCCGAATTTGCGTAATTGTATTTGTGTTCCTTCACCGCAATCTATCAAGAATAGTTTTTCATTGAGATTTACAACCTGGGAAGTTGGAAATCGTGTCGTTGTCGGAAGCGCAGAACTGCTGCCTAAAATAGTCAAAGAGAAAGGGAGCATAACCAAAGTTTTATCAAACCTACACGAAAAGCTTCGATTTTACAATACGAAGGAGAAAGTATTGTAAAAGAAAACCCGGCTGAAGTGGCCGGGCTTTCTTAATATTAGTTTAGAGACTTATTGTTGAGAATTTTCTCGGCTTCTTGAATGTCCGAAGCAATAATTAGGATTGAATCGAGCATTGCCAGTGTTATCATTTTGTAGACATTTTGTGATAGATTACAAATGATAAATGTACCCTTTGAGTCCTCACAAAGCCTGTTTCCGACAAGAATGGCGCTTAATCCCGATGAATCACAATCGCGGCAGTCCTCAAGATCAAGAATAATATTGCGTTCTTCTTTATTCGAAAGCATTACTAACTCTGCTTTCAAGTCAGGAGACACAATACTGGCGAGATGATCACTTAAAACTTTTATGCAAGAATAATTCTCTTCTTTTCGAACGATAAAGTTCATGAAGACAAGCTTTGAAATATTGTCCGGGCATTAATGCCTAGTTATCTCTTTTCTCTTTTTCTTCCATTTGAGTTCTTAGAGCAGCTAATTCGCTGATATCCCCAAGAGTTGTTTTCTCAACATTATCTTTCAAAGTTTTCATACCTTTCTGAGTCGTTTTTGCAGTCGCTTTTTTCTTCGCTGTTTCTTCCGACTTTTTAGCATCCTCGTATACACGTGAATGTGAAAGAATTATTCTTTTTGCAGATTTTGAGAATTCAATAACCTTGAACTCAAGTTTTTCGTCCATTTTGACATTCGAACCATCTTCTTTAACCAGATGACGTGGAGTTGCGAAACCTTCAACACCATAAGGTAAAGCGATTACTGCACCCTTGTCGAAAAGATCGATTACTGTACCTTCATGAACTGAATCAACGGTAAAGATTGTTTCGAATACATCCCATGGATTTTCTTCAAGTTGTTTGTGGCCAAGGCTAAGACGGCGATTGTCTTTGTCGATGTCAAGTACCTGAACGTCAACTTCAGCACCAATAGAAGTAAATTCTGAAGGATGTTTGATTTTCTTCGTCCAGCTAAGATCGCTGATGTGAATCAGACCGTCAACACCTTCTTCGATTTCAACAAATACGCCGAAATTGGTGAAGTTGCGAACTTTAGCAACATGGTTTGATCCGATTGAATATTTTTCTTCGATCTTATCCCATGGGTCATTCTTCATCTGTTTGATGCCAAGCGACATTTTGCGTTCGTCACGGTCAAGTGTAAGAATAGTTGCTTCAACTTCGTCGCCTACTTTCAGGAAGTCCTGAGCAGAACGAAGGTGTTGCGACCAGCTCATTTCTGAAACGTGGATCAAACCTTCAACACCAGGAGCAATTTCGATGAATGCACCGTAATCGGCCATTACAACGACTTTACCTTTCACTACATCACCAACCTTTAGTTCGGTGCTGAGATTATCCCATGGGTGAGATGACAATTGTTTAAGACCAAGGGCAATACGTTTTTTATCGTCATCGAAATCAAGAATAACAACGTTGATCTTCTGATCAAGCTGTACAATCTCGTTAGGATGTGCAACACGTCCCCAGCTTAGGTCGGTGATGTGAATCAAACCGTCTACGCCGCCAAGGTCGATAAATACACCGTAAGAGGTGATATTTTTAACAGTTCCTTCAAGAACCTGACCTTTTTCAAGTTTGGAGATGATGTCCTTCTTCTGCTGTTCAAGTTCAGCTTCGATAAGTGCTTTATGCGAAACAACAACGTTACGGAATTCGTGATTGATCTTAACCACTTTGAATTCCATTGTTTTGTTCACATAAATATCGTAATCGCGGATTGGTTTAACATCAATCTGTGACCCTGGAAGGAATGCTTCAATTCCGAATACATCTACAATCATACCACCTTTCGTGCGGCATTTGATGAATCCGGTAATAATTTCGTCGTTTTCGAGCGCTGCATTAACACGATCCCAGCTGCGCATTGCACGTGCTTTCTTGTGCGAAAGTGTCAACTGCCCTTTTTTGTCTTCGAGGGTTTCGACGTAAACTTCCACTTTGTCGCCAATTTTCAGTGCCGGATTGTAACGGAATTCGTTGACAGATACGATACCGTCTGATTTGTAACCGATGTCAACAACAACTTCGCGTTTGTTCATTGCAATAACTTTTCCGTCAACAACTTCTTTCTCCTGAAGGATAGAAAGTGTATTGTCGTACATGTCGGTCATCTCTTTTTTACTGGCAGTACTATTGACTGACTTGGTGCCTTCAAAGGCATCCCAGTCAAAATTTTCATCCGCTTTTGCCGATGTTTCTTTTAATACCCTTACAAAAGGCTTTGCGGGTACTTCTACTACTTCCTCTACCTCGTTAACTTCGGGGTTCTCATTAATTTCACTCATTCAAATTGCTCTTAATTTTAATAAATTAGACATTATTTTATTTTGTGCCGCAAAAGTAGAATTTATCCCTTTAATATCAAACGATTATTTGTTTTTTTAAGGTTAATTTGTAGTGAATCTTATTTAGTACTATTTTATTTAATCAAAAATCGGGGTTATATTTGATATTTATTTTTTGAATTCAAACTTTGAATTATTGACTGATTACGCTTTAAATTTAATTTGATATGAAAACAGCTGAGACGCCTGCAATTATTCTCCAAAAGGCCAACGAGTGGTTAACCGGAAACTACGACGAAAAAACAAAGGAAGAGATTCGTCTTCTTATTAATAATGATGATAATACGGCATTGATAGATGCATTTTATCGTGATCTTGAATTTGGAACGGGTGGATTACGCGGTGTTATGAGCGTTGGATCGAACCGTATGAATATTTATACGGTGGGTGCAGCCACACAAGGGCTTAGTAATTACCTTAAAATTGCTTTTGCAGGTTTACCCCAGATTGGGGTTGCGATTGGGTATGATTGCAGAAATAACAGCCGTCTTTTTGCCGATACCGCAGCTGGTATATTTTCTGCGAATGGGTTTAAAGTTTATCTTTTTGAGGATTTGCGCCCGACACCTGAATTATCGTTTGTAATCCGTGAACTCGGGTTGCAAAGTGGAATTATCCTCACTGCTTCTCACAACCCAAAAGAGTACAACGGATACAAAGCTTACTGGGACGATGGTTCTCAGATTGTTGAACCACACGATGTTAATATCATCCATGAAGTTTCGAAGGTGAAAATTGATGACATTAAATTCAATGGTCCGAAAGAAAACATTACAATAATAGGAGCCGAGATGGACGAGAAATTTCTTGAAAAAGTGGTTTCCGTTTCTCTTTCGCCAGATGCCATCAAGCGTCAGCATGATCTTAAAATTGTTTACACACCGATACATGGTACCGGCGTGAAATTGATTCCGATGGCATTGGCAAAAATGGGATTTACAAACGTGATTCATGTCCCCGAACAGGATGTTGTGAGCGGCGATTTCCCAACAGTGATCTCTCCAAATCCGGAAGAGCCAGCAGCATTGAAACTTGCCCTCGAAAAAGCGGTTGAAACAGATGCCGATATTGTGATGGCTTCCGATCCCGATGCCGATCGTTTGGGTATTGCAGTAAAAAACGACAAAGGTGAATTTATTCTTGTCAATGGTAACCAGACCGTACTTATTTTCCTCTATTATATCATTACCCGTCGGAAAGAGCTTGGCCTTTTGAAAGGGAAACAGTATGTCGTTAAAACAATTGTGACATCAGAACTTGCAGCCGAAATGGCCGTAAAAAATGGGGTTGAATATTACGATTGCTATACAGGATTCAAATATATAGCTGAGGTGATTCGTGAAAACGAAGGCATTAAAGAATATATTGGTGGGGGAGAAGAGAGTTTTGGATTCCTTCCTGCCGATTTTGTCAGAGATAAAGATGCAGTAAGTTCATGTGCGCTGATGGCTGAAATTGCTGCATGGGCAAAAGACAATGGACGCACCTTGTTCGAAATGCTTCAGGATATTTACCTGACTTATGGCTATTCGAAAGAAAAAATGAAATACGTTGTTCGCAAAGGTAAGTCCGGGGCAGAAGAAATCGAACAAATGATGGTCAATTTCAGGAACAATCCTCCCAAACATCTCGCGGGTTCCGAACTTTCGGTTGTCAAGGATTATGAGACATTGATTGAGAAGAACCTGATAACAGGAGATGAAAAACTAATCAATCAGAAAATCACTTCCAATGTATTGCAGTTCTTTACAAAAGATGGTACAAAAGTTTCTGTACGGCCTTCGGGAACTGAACCCAAAATTAAATTTTACATTGAAGTGAAGGATACCCTCACTTCAAGAGATCAATATTATGCAGTAGAGGCCAAAACTGAGGCGAAGATTGAGCAGGTGATGACAGATCTAGGACTTTAAGTTCAATTAAACCAATAAAAAGACATCCGACAGATTAACCAATCTGTTGGATGTCTTTTTTCCAAAATAATATACCTAAGTATTTTAGCCAAAACCTAACCATATGAACATAACTGCGTTGTTGCTGATTAGCATTTTCTCATTTTTTGCAATTCAATTGAATGCTCAGGAGATTGAGATCAGAATGAATAATTATAATGAAGGAGAATATACATTTAAAGCAATTAATCATTCCCAAAGACCTTATTTTGTAGTCCTGGCGTTTAAAGATCTTTTGGGGGCTTGTTCCGATACCCCAGGACATGTCCATCGCGTCGATCCCGGCGTTGAGGAGAAAATGTGTGAAGTCAAATCTCTTAAGGGGTCATCCCCTTTCTCTTCTTATGGATACAGGTATTTCACATCGAACCCTTCGGCCCGCATAGATCCGGAATTTCCTTATTTGATACCAGTAAAGGATGGATTTCCGGTTCAAACTTTGTCTATGTCAAATATTAGCGCTCTTGTAAGCAGAGGAACACCTGCAAATTGGTATTGCATCGGTTTTAAAACCAACGATGGAGACACGATTTGTTCATCAAGGGGTGGTATAGTAGTTGAGAGTAGTGAAAGTGAAATAGGAAAAGATCTATGGTTTAACCGTGACGACAACTTTATATCCATTCTTCATGACGACGGTACTATTGCCCGTTATTCAGGTTTCGAAATAAATCAAGTCTTCCCGAAAATTGGAGAAAGGGTTATTGCGTCTCAACCTTTAGGAATTGTATCACCAGCGAAATCAAATACCATATCGCATTTCAGCTTAACAGTCTATCGGTCAACAATCGATGGGAGTGAAATGAATTGTGTACTTACGAAATTCTGCGTTTTATCAATAAAACCTGAAATACTTCTTCCCAACAATAAATATGTTGCACATCATTTCTCTGAAGTCATAACAAAGGAGATGTCAAGAAAAATGAAAAAGAAATTTCTTGGCGAATAAGTACGCTCAATTATTGTACTTTTATATTTTAATTAACTGTAATAAAAATTCAACGAAAAATGAAAAAGATTCTTTTAGGACTGTGCGTCGTAGGAGCTTTCACAGCTCATGCACAGAATCAGAACCCCGAAGATGCAAAAATGAAACCAGAGATGACCGAATTCTGGGATCCTGAAGTGAAAGTTGTTACACCGGGCGACAATAACCTGAATGCCCCTGGTGATGCGATCGTACTTTTTGATGGAACCAGTGCATCGTTGCTTCAGAACTGGACAAACAGCAAAGGTGAAGCACCTGCATGGAATGTGGCTGATAATTGTGTAACGGTTGCAAAGGGTACAGGTACGATTCAGACGAAACAGGTTTTCGAAGACTATCAGTTGCACATCGAATGGCGCACACCGGCTGAAGTTGATCCTGAAAAGAAAAGTCAGGGACGTGGAAATTCAGGCGTTTTTATGATGGAGTGTTACGAATTACAGGTACTCGACAATTACAACAACCGCACTTACCGTAATGGGCAGGCCGGTTCTTTCTACAAACAATATGCACCACTTGTAAATGTTTGCAAAAAACCAGGCGAATGGCAAACCTACGATGTCATCTGGACAGCTCCAAGATTTAAAGAAGATGGCACACTGTTTTTACCTGCCCGTGCTACGGTACTTCAGAATGGTGTTCTCGTTCAGAACAATGTTTCACTGTTAGGTCATACCGAGTACATTGGAATTCCTATGTACAAAGCGCATGGCCCGGGAGCTTTGGTTCTTCAGGATCATGGTAATCCTGTTAGCTACAGAAATATCTGGATCAGGAAACTGTAATTCAAAATTCTATAAAAATCAAAGTGCCCGGTAATTCCGGGCACTTTTTGTTAAGTGAAATCATTTTCATTAAAATATTTTGCAAATTGCCTTCAGACTTTTTTTGAGTTTTACACCTCAGCTGGTAATAATTGCAATAAAAATGCTGACCTCTACTCATTCAATTAATATTTGTACCAATAAAAAAAGCCTGGAAACTTAAATCGCTTTCCAGGCTTTTGGATCATTAATTAAAGTTCTTATTTGGTCAACTCATAATCGAATTGGTTGACGCCTACTGTCAAGACTACCTGATAGTCGCCTTTATTCAGCTTCGACAAATCAAATTTCTTATTGAGACTTTCCGAATCGCTCAGCTTCTTTTCGTAAATCAAATTTCCGTCGGAATACAAGTCTAATGTCATTCCTTGTTTATTTTGATTCAGAAACGATAGCGCCAGAATGTTTTCATTATAAGCAAAAACAGGCTCTACTTTCCGGACGATTTCACCAACCTCAACTCCGGATTTAGTGACCGTAACCAGCTGCTCATTTGACTCGCCATCTAATTTTACGTTCATTTTATAAACGCCGGGCTCTGACTTCGAGAAATCAAATATTTTACTGGATTCTAATTGTTCGCCTTTAGCTTCGCGGTGATAAAGAACTTCCCCAGTCAAATCTGAAATACTGATTTCATACTTTTGCTCTGAATTATTTGAAATCTCCCTTTGGGCATTACTTTCTGATTTAAGAGCAACATTGACTTTGAAATTTCCACTTGCCATCGTTAGTTCTGAAAATAGACTAACTGTGATTAAAAAACCGATTGTGATAATTGTTTTCATAACGTAATTATTAAATATATCTGTACTACGTTTTCAAGGTTTCGAATGTTTAGTCTGAAATTTTAAAATGATAAACAGAACTAGAAAATGAATTGCAAGTAGCTGTGAAACAGTATTGAGTGAAGCCATTAAGAAATCGTTAAGCGATTGGTACCTCAGATTTAACATTCAATTTTAGGGTCAAATGACAGATATTCGTTAATGAATTCTTATCATTTACCTGAAGATTTCGGGCTAAGGCAATAATCCATATCTTTGCCGCAAATTACCACTCGTTAAAATTTACGCTGATGCAGGAAAAAATAATCATACTCGACTTTGGTTCCCAATACACCCAACTGATTGGTCGACGTGTCCGTGAACACAATGTCTATTGCGAAATCTACCCTTTCAACCATTTTCCGGAAATAGATGGTTCAGTGAAAGGGGTAATCCTTTCGGGAAGTCCTTATTCGGTTCGTGATGTTAATGGTCCCCGAATTGACCTGACAAATATTAAAGGGAAGTTTCCTTTGCTTGGCGTTTGCTACGGCGCTCAATACCTGGCACATTTCTTCGGTGGCGAAGTTGCTGCTTCCGATTCGAGGGAATATGGCCGTGCCAACCTGCATGTAACCGATAAAGAGAGTGTGTTATTACAGGGGATCAGCGAAAACTCGCAGGTTTGGATGTCACATGGCGATACAATTGTCAGCCTGCCCGAGAATTATAAAATAATAGCCTCGACAGGTGATGTTGAAAATGCCGCTTATAAAATCGGAGGCGAAGATACCTACGCGATACAATTTCATCCCGAAGTCTTCCATACTACCGAAGGGTCGAAGATTCTTGAGAACTTCCTTGTGAATATATGTGGCTGCAAACAAGACTGGACACCCGACTCATTTATTGAAACCACCATTCAACAATTACGCGATAAGATTGGCAACGATAAAGTTGTTCTTGGTCTTTCAGGCGGTGTCGATTCATCGGTTGCAGGCGTTTTACTTCACAAGGCAATCGGAAAAAACCTTACTTGCATTTTTGTTGATAACGGACTGCTCCGTAAAAACGAATTTCAGGACGTACTCGATTCCTATAAAGACATGGGATTGAATGTTGTCGGAGTCGATGCGAGCGAACGTTTCTGGAACGATTTAAAAGGCGAGCGTGATCCGGAAAAGAAACGAAAAATCATTGGCCGCGATTTTATTGAAGTATTCGACATCGAAGCCCACCGGATACAGGATGTCAGGTGGCTTGCGCAAGGAACCATTTATCCTGATGTAATTGAATCTGTATCTGTGAATGGCCCTTCTGCAACAATCAAATCGCACCATAATGTAGGTGGCCTTCCTGAAAAGATGAATTTAAAAGTTGTTGAACCATTGAATCTTCTTTTTAAGGACGAGGTTCGCCGAGTGGGCCGCGCACTTGGCATCAAACAGGAACTGCTCGGCAGACATCCTTTCCCGGGGCCAGGGCTTGGAATCAGGATATTGAGTGATGTCACTCCTGAAAAGGTAAGGGTACTTCAGGAAGCAGATGCGATTTTTGTGAACGGATTGAAAGAATGGGGACTCTATGATAAGGTATGGCAGGCAGGCGTAATGTTGTTGCCTGTTCAATCGGTAGGCGTAATGGGCGATGAGCGCACCTATGAAAATGTTGTTGCATTGCGGGCCGTTGCCTCAACAGACGGAATGACAGCAGACTGGGTACATCTCCCTTACGAGTTTCTCGCTAAAGTTTCGAATGATATCATTAATAAAGTGCCTGGGATCAACCGCGTAGTTTACGATATTAGTTCTAAGCCGCCTGCAACAATTGAGTGGGAATAGTCAATTCGGCAATACAACAAGTCGATAATAGGACAATTTGAAGATTTGAAAATTGTTTAGTATAAGGTCTTTGGACTTTTTTCCTCAAAAAGATTATCAAAAGTAATTGAAAGTGATTTCAGTTACTTTTTTTTTGCTCAATTTTCATTCAAATCAAAATAGATAAGCATATAATAATGGCTCTATGACGAATCGTGTGGATAAATTTTGTAAACTGCTTTCAAATGGATGATACAATGGGCAGCTGGCTTTTGGCAACTTGCAGCTGGCATGATAGTGCTAACTATCAGTCTTAAATCTTTTTAAAGAAGATAATTTCTGATTTCATTTGTAGGCGGTCCTGCCAGTTGCCAGTATCTAATAGCCGAAAGCAATCATTACAAATTCCAATTACCCATCCCAAACGTCATTGAGCCATAATATTTGACACTAATCCAATTTTCCCAATTTTCTTCTGATGATGTAGTTAGAAAAATGATCATTTCATATACATATCTTAAAAAAATGGAATGATAAACATGTTTTGTAACATCTTTTAATTGTTCTGTAATAATAGTGAAATTGAATTGTAATGTCATTCATCTTTTTTTGCACGAATTAAATTGTGGGAGGTTCTAAAAATTGATTTTTTGAATAATTTTTAATGTAGGTTCTGGTTTAATTTTATGGAGGTCCCAAGTTCACTACTTCCTTAAAGTAAATCTGGGTTGGAAAAATGCTTGAA
>Ga0209697_10000718_pt1 | contig 54465 bp, 47 predicted proteins | sample AliMusrvi5mmetaG_FD_184115 | JGI IMG/M metagenome (GOLD analysis project Ga0209697, IMG submission 184115) | Freshwater lake bacterial and archeal communities from Alinen Mustajarvi, Finland, to study Microbial Dark Matter (Phase II) - Alinen... | ecosystem: Environmental > Aquatic > Freshwater...
TACCGACCAGCTCGCTTGTGAATGCAAATGAAGAAGTTTATAGGAAAGCCGTATGCGGGAAAACCGCACGTACGGATTGACGAGGGGGCAGGGAAGGTGTTTCTATCCTTCCCGCTCTACTCTACCGAACGACTTTATACAAATCGGGCATACCTGATCTGATGAAGCGTGAAACGCAGCTGCAGAAAACCAGTTTTGATTTTAACGCCTACTACAACCCTAATCCGGTTATCGTTCCGGAAACATTTATTAAAAATGAGGATGGTACAAAGACGCCGTCATATCCGATAGAAGATCTTGATTTTACAAGTGATGGAAGTTACAGTGGCTATAACTGGGAACTATTCTTCCATGTGCCATTTTTATTGGCGACACGACTTACTACGAATCAACGGTTCGAGGATGCTATGACATGGTTTCATTATATGTTTAATCCAACAGGTGCGCTGAAGGGGAACACGCCGCAAAAGTATTGGGTGACCAAGCCATTTTATTTAAACCAGGAGGCTGACTATATCAGTCAACGGATTGATACATTGCTGTACAAAATTGCCGACCCATCAACCCCTGAAAGGAAGGAGCTTGAATTTGCCATTGCACAATGGAGAAATGATCCTTTTAAACCCGACGTCGTGGCAAGGTTCAGACCAGTTGCTTATCAGAAGGCATTGGTCATGAAGTACATTGATAATCTGACAGAATGGGGCGATTACCTGTTCCGGCAGGATACCATGGAGTCGATCGTACAGGCAACACAGATGTACATTCTTGCCGATAAATTGCTGGGGCCAAAACCGCAGACAATTCCTCCTGTGGTCGTCCCCCCATACGAATCGTATAACCAGATTGAAAACAGGCTGGATGCCTTTGGAAATGCGCTGATTGACCTCGAAAATATAATTCCTGATCTCACAGCATTGCCCGAAGGTGGAGCAGAATTACCTCCGCCGTCTTTCACGCTTTCAATGCTCTATTTCTGTATCCCGCAAAATGATCAGATGCTGGAATATTGGGATCGCATTGCAGACAGGTTATTTAAAATTCGTAATTGCCAGAACATTGATGGTGTTGAGCGAAGCCTTGCCTTGTTTGCGCCGCCGATAGATCCGGCTTTGTTGGTGCGTGCAGCCGCATCCGGACTTGACATTTCGGCTGTTCTTGCCGGCCTCAATGCTCCGACTCCTTACTATCGCTTTAATGTGCTTTCTCAAAAGGCAACTGAACTCACCCAGGAAGTCCGGGGATTAGGCAATTCATTGTTACAAGCATTGGAAAAGAAAGATGCAGAGGCAATGTCATTATTGCGAAGCGAACTGGAGATTAATGTACTGAATGCCGTTAAAGATATGAAACTGCTTCAGATTCAGGAAGCCGCAGAACAGATAGAAGTTTTAAACAGAACCAGAAAAGTTACGGAAGAAAGGGATAACTATTATTCCAACATTCAGAAAATCACTTCGAAAGAACAATTGAATCTTGATAAACTCGAGGAATCGCAAGACTTCCAGTTAGCCGCTTCAATTTGCCAGACGTTGGCAGGAATAGTGGCACTTATTCCGGATTTGAAGGGTGGCGCTTCAGGATTTGGAGGTAGTCCGCAGGTAGTTGTTCAATGGGGTGGACTCAATTTGCTTGGCGCTGCCAGAGCAGCTGCAGATGTGCTAAATATCTTCAGTAGTCAGGCCTCTTTTGAAGCGAGCCGCGCGTCAATCCTTGGCGGATATGACCGGCGATTTAACGACTGGAAACTCCAGGAACGCCTGGCGAAGAAAGAATTAGATTCGATCGACAAACAAATTAGCGCTGCTGAAATTCGAAAAGAAATTGCCGTAACTGATTTGAGCAATCATGAACTTCAAATCGACAATGCGAAAAAGACAGATGAATTCATGCGCTCCAAATTCACCAACAAGGAACTGTATGATTGGATGATTGGTCAGGTTAGCTCCGTCTATTTCAGCGCTTATCAGCTATCGCACGATTTTGCGAAAAAGGCTGAACGAAGTTACCGGTTCGAATTGGGGAATGACGATGCCTTCATATCGTACGGCTATTGGGATAACATGAAGAAAGGTTTGCAAAGTGCGGACCACCTTATTCATGATATCAAGCGAATGGAAACAAGCTATCTGGATAAGAATAAACGTGAATACGAGATTACCAAACACGTTTCGCTGGCCATGCTCGATCCATTGGCAATTGTCCGGCTTCGCACAACGGGTGTCAGTGACTTTGATATTCCTGAAGTCTTGTATGATATGGATCACGCCGGGCAATATTTCAGAAGGATCAAATCGGTGAGCATCAGTCTGCCTTGTATTGCCGGACCTTACACATCTGTAAGCGCCAAGCTTTCGCTCGTCAATAACAGGTACCGGAAAAACACCAATCCCGATAATGCTGCCTTAACGGGTTATGCAGAAGATCTGGGGAATGACGAACGTTTTATCTACAACGTTGGTTCGATACAATCTATTGCCGCCAGTAATGCTCAAAACGACAGCGGCATGTTTGAACTGAATTTCAGGGACGAACGGTATTTACCGTTTGAAGGGACGGGTGCTGTAAGTAGTTGGCGGTTGGAACTGCCCACAGAGGTAAGACAGTTCGATTACAATACGATAGCCGATGTGATCATCCATGTGAAATACACGGCGCGTGAAGGTGGATCAGGTTTGAAAACCCTTGCAGTTGCTACTTTAAAAGACCGGTTAGCTGTTATTAAGCAACAACTAAGTCAGGATGGTTTGCACATAGCGATCAATCTGAAGCACGATCTTCCGAATGAGTGGAACCTGTTGAAGAAGAATGGAACTGCAGATCTGAAGATCGATAAATCGAGATTGCCTTACATGGCGCAGACATTGGCTGCCGCAATTGATAATGTGATGATTGTTGTTAAAGCGAAGAGCAATCCTGCAACCTGTACGGTGAATGTTGATGGTGTTGGCAATAACCTCTCCCGGATTGATGAATGGAAGTTGTGTAAAGGCATCAATAATACTATTGACATCGATACGATGTTTACATTGTCTGCCTTACCGGCCCTCATAAATGATCTGGACGAAATAATGTTCGTCGTTAAGTTTATTTTCTGAGAACCTGCTTATGTATGAGCTGCCAGCCTCTGGAAACAGATAGCTGGCAGCTCTTTTTCGTAGAATAGGGAATGTGAGTTGTCTGTGGGGTAATTGGCGTTTAAAGGGTTTGCCTGGTAGTCTTAGTTAAATTCGATGACTAGTCATTGGATATTACTCAATAACCATTAATCCTTAATTCCAAAAATGCTACTTTTGGTAAAAATTAGACCAATGGATATTGAAATACGTAAAGCTAAACTTACCAACCGTGATCAGATTGCCCAATTTCAGATGGAGATGGCCTGGGAGACCGAACATTATAAACTCGATGGCATTACCGTGTTAAAAGGGGTTGAGGCTGTCTTGAACAATGAGCGTCTCGGGGTGTATTACCTTGCTGTTGTGGATCATGAAATAGTAGGGTCATTGCTTACAACGTTCGAATGGAGCGACTGGCGCAATGGTACTGTGCTTTGGATTCAGTCGGTTTACGTTGATAAAAAATTCCGCAAGCTGGGGATCTATGCTACACTTTACGAGTATATCAAAGCGCTTGTTGCCGCTGACGCATCGCTGATGGGGATCAGGCTTTATGTCGACGAGTCTAATAAAGGTGCCCGCGAGGTTTATGCCCGTCTGGGAATGAACGGCGAACATTACAGGGTTTTTGAGTGGATGAAGGATTGAAACCCACCCTTCAAGTGGTTGCAAACCCTTGAAATTGTGTATAAGAAACGGGTTTAGGAGCTATTATCCCCGTTATCTTCACCCTTTATCCTTTAACCTTTTTCCTGCCAATCAGCTTCTCATCTGCCTTTTAATGAAGTACCCAAAGTAGGCTCCTATGAATCCCGGAATCACGGCAACCAGTGAAGCGGTGTTGTGGGTCGAAATGATTTCAATGATTGGCAGCCAAATACTAACAGCCAAAGCAGTCAGCCAGGGTTTTTGTGCTGTGAAATAGCTAAATAGTGTGGCTGCACATAAAACCATCATTACAGTTATTCCCGTGTCATCCCAGTTTGGACGAGTGTCGATCCAGACAATTGCAAGTCCTGCTATTGCCGACAGGGATAGGACAATTACAGTAGTCGTTTTCATTCTTTTTTGATATTATAAGCCATTAAACTCTTTCCATGACGGATATATAGTACCCCATTCCCAATAACCGGGTGAGAGAAATGTTCTTTCGTTCCCCTGGATACCTTAAAAGTGCTCACCTCTTTTAGTCCGCCTCCCGCTGGATCGACCAGATGGACAGTTCCCTTCTCGTCGTAGAGGTAAATCATCCCATCTGCATAGATGGTCGAACCGCGGCCAATCTTCAGTTCCTGTGTCACTTTGCCGGTTTCCATATCGAGCGACATGAGTTCCAGCTTGCGGTGTCCCGTTGCTATCAGCCTGTTGTCTAATTGAACCACCCCGCCCATGATGTTGTCGAAGGGCTTACATCGCCACAATTCAGTAATGCTTTCACCATTGTCGGCAAGCTTAAGTTTCACAGTACGGTTACCATCGCCTGCCACATAATAGAGGTTTCCTTTATCGAAGATGGGGGCGTTGGAATGGACATTTCCGGCAGTATCTTGTTTGTGAGTGAATAAGATGTTGCCATTGTCGGCATCGATTCCCAGCATGCAGAGTTCCGAAAAGGTAAGCAGGATATTGTGTTTACCCTGCTGAATAATCTTAGGCGAACAGAAAGCCGAAAGCTGACCAACACCCTTGCATTTCCAGATCATCTTGCCTGTAAGCCGATCCAGTGCCACTACATTGGTGTCGGCACCACCCGGGGCACAATAGATCATCTGATCTTTCACAAGCAACCCTTCGGAATATCCGAAGATGGTATTCTTTCCGTGTAGGTCGGTGAACAGATTCTGCGACCAAACCGTGCTGCCATCGATCCGGTTGAGGCACGCAATTTCACCCTTGCCCGACACTGCGTAAATAAGGTCGTCAACAACCGTGGGTGCAGAACGTGAGCCAGGAAAGTTTGTCGCCCATTCGGGACCATATGCCACTTTCCAACGGAGGTTTCCTTTCAGATCGAACGAATAAAGATAGCCGATACTGTCAATAGCCCCTGTAATGAATATCCCGTCGTGTGTTACCACGGGCGAGCCATATCCGTCGCCTACCGTATCGCTGGCCCATAAGAGTTTGGGTCCTTCGGCCAGCCATTGTTTCAATAAACCTTTATCGGTATAATGGCCATCGCGGTTTGGACCACGCCATTGCGCGATCTCAGGTTGACGGACACACGAAACTATCAGTAACAAAACGGGCAGGAAAATAAACAGCTTCCTCATCATTCGTATGAATTGGTTTGAAGCTGTAATAATAGTAATAATATGGATTTCACCTGAGGATGGAATACACTTTCTTTTGGCCGGCAACGGTTGTCAGGATTAATACAAGGAAAGCACAACAAGTCGCTGGCAGAAAGTAAAGCTAATTGGTTAAGGAAGGATGTCAATGTCGCTTATGAAGGTATATCATCCCCGCATACGGCATCGATTTCTTGCCTTACGCAGCAAGTGTGTCTTGCTTTACGCAGCAAGTGTATCATGCCACATGAAGAAAAGATGACTTGCCTTATGCAGCAAGTGTCTTTTGCCTGAGGCGGCAAGGATGTCTCACTGCATGCAGTGAGTGTAAGTCACTTTATCTAGGGAGTGTGTATAATTGATAGTGATAGAAATATTCCCTTCCGGGGAACAAGTTAAAGGTCCTTATCCTACAGCCTAAACTCCTTCCCCCTTCACCTCCCCATTTCCTCTTTGAGGTATTTGGCGGTGTATGACTTGTTCATCTTAATGACCTCTTCGGGAGAGCCGCTGCAAAGTAGCTGACCACCGTCTTTGCCCCCTTCGGGACCAATGTCGATGATGTAATCGGCCACTTTAATCACCTCCATGTTGTGCTCAATCACAATCACCGTATTTCCTTTGTCAACGAGTTTGTTGAGCACTTCGAGTAATACGCGGATATCTTCGAAATGGAGACCTGTTGTGGGTTCGTCGAGGATATAAAGCGTCATGCCGGTGTCGCGTTTACTGAGTTCGGTGGCAAGTTTCACGCGCTGCGATTCGCCGCCCGACAACGTGGTGGATGCCTGTCCCAGTGTAATATATCCCAGACCTACTTCCTGTATCGTACGTAACCGGTGCACAATGGCAGGGATGCTTTCAAAGAATTCAACGCCCTGGTTAATCGTCATATCGAGTACATCGCTGATCGATTTCCCTTTGAAACGCACTTCAAGTGTTTCACGGTTGTAACGTTTGCCGTTGCATTTATCGCAATGGACATACACATCGGGAAGGAAATTCATCTCAATCACCTTCATTCCCGCACCCTGGCACTCCTCGCAACGACCGCCTTTCACATTAAACGAGAAACGACCCGGTTTATAGCCTCTGATTTTCGCTTCAGGCAATAGCATAAAAAGGTTACGAATGTCTGTGAATACACCTGTATAGGTGACAGGATTCGATCGTGGTGTCCTTCCAATCGGCGACTGGTCTACCTGCACCACTTTATCGATGTTATCGATCCCTTCGATCGAATTGTAAGCCAACGGATCGAGGAGCGATTTATAGAAATACTGACTTAAGATGGGTTGCAGTGTCTCGTTGATTAACGTCGATTTGCCGCTTCCGGATACGCCTGTGACGCAGATGAACTTCCCAAGCGGAAACTCCACATCTATATTCTTTAGATTATTACCCGACGCACCTTTGATGGTTAGGAACTTTCCGTTCCCGGGACGACGTGTGGCAGGAACTTCAATCTTTTTCTTTCCTGTAAGGTATTGCGAAGTCAAGGTGTCAGCTTTAAGCACTTCGGATGGTAAGCCTGCAGCAACAATCTCTCCGCCGTGGATGCCCGCCAATGGTCCCATATCGATGAGGTAATCGGCCTGCAGCATCATATCGCGGTCGTGTTCAACAACTACAACCGAGTTGCCCGTGTCACGCAATTGCTGTAAGGAATGGATCAGCCGGAGGTTATCGCGGTGATGCAACCCGATGCTCGGTTCATCAAGGATATAAAGCACATTCACGAGCTGTGAACCGATTTGCGTGGCAAGCCTGATTCGTTGCGATTCACCTCCCGAGAGGGTTCCCGCAGGCCGATCGAGCGACAGGTAGGTGAGTCCGACATCGATCAGGAAACGAAGTCGTGTACGTATCTCTTTGATCACCTCGGTTGCGATCTGCAATTGCCGGCTGCTCAGTCGTGGTTCGATACCATCGAAGAAGTCGGAGAGTTCACAAACATCGAGTTGTGCCAGTTCTGAGATGTTCTTCCCGTCAATCTTGAAATGAAGAGGTTCCTTCTGAAGACGCAGACCATGACATTCGGGACAAACCATGCTCTTATGAAACTGGTCGGCCCACTTTTGTGCAGTCTTCGATGGGTTATCACTTTTCTGGTTAAGGATGTATTTGACGATCCCTTCGTAGGTCATCATATAATCGATCGAACTTCCCAGCGGGGAGTTCTTGAGCTGTATTCTTTCGCCTGTTCCGAACAGTATGGCGTTGAGCGAATCTTCGGCAATCTCCCCAACAGGTGTTTTCATTGTGAAGCCATACTTGTCGGCAAGAGCTTCGATCTGCCAGAAGATCATCGTATTCTTTTGAGGGCCAAGCGGTGCAATTCCCCCTTTCGCAATCGATAGGGTAGGGTCGGGAACAAGTTTCTCAAAGTCGATTTCGGTGATCTCGCCCAGTCCGTTGCATTTCTGGCAAGCACCCTGTGGTGAGTTGAATGAGAAACTATGAGGGGCTGGGTCGTTGTAAGAAATACCGGTGGTCGGGCACATCAGGTGACGCGAAAAGAAGCGGGTATCGCCCGATGCCTGATCGAGGATCATGATGATTCCCTGTCCATGCTTCATTGCAATATCGACCGAGTCGCGTAACCGTTTGCGGTCATTCTCATCGACTACCAGTTTATCGATCACCATCTCGATGTTGTGGTTCTTATACCGGTCCACTTTGAATCCATGCGACATCTCGCAGATTTCGCCGTCAACACGGGAGTAGAGGAATCCTTTCTTGCGGATCTGTTCGAAGAGTTCACGGTAATGCCCTTTTCGTCCCCTAACGACGGGTGCAAGGATCATCGTTCGCTTCCCGCTGAACTTTTCAAGGATCAGGTTGATGATCTGCTCGTCGGTATATTTGACCATCTTTTCGCCTGTATTGTACGAAAAGGCTTCACCGGCACGCGCATAGAGCAGCCTCAGGAAGTCGTAAATCTCTGTAACTGTACCAACTGTGGAGCGGGGATTCTTATTGGTGGTTTTCTGTTCGATGGAAATCACAGGACTTAACCCGGTGATCTCATCCACATCGGGACGCTCCATGTTTCCGAGGAAGCTGCGCGCATAGGCCGAGAAGGTCTCAATGTAACGGCGCTGACCCTCGGCGTAAATGGTATCGAAAGCAAGCGACGATTTGCCGCTGCCGCTCAGCCCGGTGATCACCGTCAGCTGATTACGGGGTATTTCGACATTGATATTTTTAAGGTTATGCTCACGCGCCCCTCTTACTACAATTTTATCTTCTTGATCCATGTAATTACTACTCTCTTTTCTGTGGAAGAGGTAATCTATTGCAAATCCGGTGTGTCGGTAAAGACAAATTTGCGATATTTCCCGACTTCCGGAATCTTTACAGTGTAAACTTTACCCTTTAGGTTTTTCAGGTATGGTTGCCTGAGCCAAGGGTTGAACTGTTTAAACAATTTATAGTTGATGTTGTTCGCACGGGCAAATGTTGTGAAACTTTTAACGCTCCCGGTTACCTTTAATTCACTAAATGGAATTCTGGGGTATTTCTCTTCGTTATTCACTTTGAATCCGTATTTCTCGGGATCACTAATCACGAGTTTAAGTGCGAGTATACGGTAGATGTACCTCGATGTTTCTTCGTTGAGCAACAGATCGTAATAGTTTTTGCTATCCTGAACATCTATTTGTCGGTTCATACCTGTGATTCCCGCGTTGTAGGAGGCGGCTACCATCGTCCAGCTGCGGTATTTTTCAAACGAATGCTTTAGGTATCTGCAAGCTGCTTCGGTCGATTTTTCGATATGATATCTTTCGTCCACTTCATCATTAACCTCAAGTCCGTACTGGATAGCAGCATCTTTCATAAACTGCCAGATTCCGATAGCACCTGAGGGCGAGATGATTTTCTCAAGAAAACCACTTTCGGCCAAAGCAAGGTATTTAAAATCATCAGGGATTTCATTCTTCTTCAAGATCGGTTCGATGAGAGAAAAATACCGGTCGGTCTTCTTGAGGTAGAGAAGTTCCTGCGAATGGAAATTTGCAACGACGAGCATCTCGCGGTCGAGTGATTCGCGGACATCGAAGTTTTCAAGCGGAACGTTTTCATTGGCAAAGTCAAGCTTTTCGGGAAGCGGCACAGCCGTAAAAAAGATCTTCTGCGATCCCGCCGGAACGACTTCAATATGATTGAGTCCTGCCGGTTGCGAATTGAAAAACAATCCGCCAATAATCACACTAAAAGCAATGACTGAAAGTAACACTAAGACCCTTGAAAAGCTGGAATTATTTAGTGAGGAGTTTTTATCTTCCATTTGATTTACATGAATTAAGCCTTCAAAGTTAGTTGTTTTGAAGGGTTAATCCAATTAAAGCGAACTAACTTAATTAAATGAGTAGGTTAATCCGGTGACTATTCCCATCTGCGAAGGTCTGTAATTGACAGATTTATTAGTGCTTAGTGAGTTGATGAATTGTTTTATACGCGGTTCTACGGTAAGTGTGATGCGATTGGTGATTTCGTATCCGATCTCGAAACCAATAGCGCCCGAATAGACAACATTACGCATATTCGAAGTTTCGCCGGTGCTGATATTTTCACCATTCTGCAATAAGTTGGCTTTGTTCCCTACCAGGATATTTGTACTGATACCACCTGTAAGACCGACAGCTATCTTTTTGTTGATCAGTTTATAAGTTGCCTGAACCGGGATTTCGACAAATCCGATGTCTTGTTTCAGCATGTTTTCGGCAGAACTGTTAGCTGTATAACTGAGCTGATTATCTGAATTGAGAATAGCGCCAATCCGTGTATTTATCATTTTGTCGAGGTGAACCTGTCCAACAGGTGTTGAGACAAGGGATGATTTTCCTGCTACGTTGTAAAGCAGATTGGCGCTCGTGAAATCTGCATTTTGCGTTGTTTGGCGTAAGTTGTTGTAAATAAACCCCGATTTAATAGTGAGTCGTTTACCAACTTTATATCCTGCTACCATTCCGCCGGAGAAAGTGTTTTCGGCTTTTGATTTCTGAGGTTTATAACTTTGAGTGCTGCTATACAGGAGTTCGCCACCCGATCCGCCTGTTGGTGCCTGATTATTAAAAACGGGTGCGAATTCGGCTTTTATGCTCCATCTGCCACTGTTTCTGAGTGGCTTGTTCATTGCAAATGTGACCGATTTATCCGGAGATGGTGGATTATATGGATTGATGATGGCTGGTTTAGAGCTTGATTTGTAAGTAGGAGTGGTGTCTGTATTTATAGCAGAAATCCAGTCGGCGAGTTTCTTTACAATTTTAAAGTCATGGTGAAGTTTATCGGTAAATTCTTTCTCGGAGTTGAATAGCACTAAATCTTTTGTTTCTTGTGTAGTTGAAACATTGTTCTTGCCAGGTAAGGTAGTGTTCGCTGCGAAAGTAGCGAGTGATGATAGATTCGTAGCCGAAGAGTGTAAAGCTTTGGGATGAATTTCCACAGTTCCCGTCGTATTCTTTTCTGAATTCGCGGTATGTTCATCAGCAGCTGTTGTTTTGTCGTTTGCCAACTGGTCTCTCTTGATGTTGTCGTCCTGATGATCTGCAATTTTATTTTGCGGTATATCAACTTTATTAGTTGGATTAGTCATCCACCAACCGGCAAGAAAGGCGAGTACAATGGCGGCTGCAACGCTGATTGTTTTCAGTCTTGCAAAACGGCGCTCTTTTCGACCTGCATTCAGTCTTCCCTGAATATTTGTTAAAAGATACATTGGGGGAGTTTTTTCATACTCTCCCAGTTTCTCCTTAAATAGTTGGTCTATATTTTTGCTTTCATTCAACATAGCGTTGTTGTCACTGTATTTTTTTCTAATCCGAAATCATCTATTACCTTTTTTTGAAGAATAACCCTTGCTCTCGACAGGTTCGATTTTGACGTGCCTTCCGTGATTTTCATCATTTTGGCAATCTCCTGGTGCGAGTATCCTTCGATGGCATATAGGTTAAAAACCATCCTGTAACGTGGCGGAAGCTGTTGAATAATTTTCATTAAATCGTCTGCAGAAATAGAAGAAAGCGTCTCCTCTGAGTACTGAATGCTTTCAAAAACCATCATATCTTCAACAGGATAAAGATGATTGTTTTTGCGGAATTTCTCAAGCGAGGTATTGACCATTATCCTGCGCATCCACCCTTCGAAAGAACCTTTGAACCCAAACTGGTCCATCTTTGTAAAGACACGAATAAACCCATCCTGAAGATTATCTTCAGCTTCGGTTGTGTCTTTTGAATACCGTAAACAGACTCCATACATTTTAGGTGCAAAGTAATTGTACAGTGTCGTCTGGGCTTTTCGGTCTCCCGATGCACATCTTTGTATTGTTTCTTCGAGGTCGGTCACTAATTCCACTTTTAATGAATTGCAGCAAAAATCAGGCCCGAAGGAACATCAAAAAGTGATGCTATTTTATTAAAGTATGTTAAAGAACGAAAAAGAAACTTATTCGCGTATGGAAGTTGTTCAGCCGGAAATGTTTGGAATAGATTTCTCATGTTTCTAAACTTCTGTAATTTTGGTTAATCTGCTCTTTCATTTTTAAGACGTATTTATTTATTCATTAGGTTGCGTGATATCTTAAAAAAATTGCAACTTTAAGATGGTTTAATGCATCTATTGGTTATTGAAAGAGAATGATACTACACACTTCGATAAGATGCAAACCCAAGGAGCGGTGATAGTTGGTAGGAGAAAAGATGTAGGATTAAAAAAATGTGAATATGAAAACAACAACTAACTTCATTTTACTGATTCTGGTAGTGATCCTGGCCGGATGTACAAAAAAAACAATTCCGGTTCCTGTTCCGGAGGATATTGTAATGACTACTAAATCACTGCAACTCGTAAAGGCCGATAATACCTTTACCTTCAATTTATTCAATGCAATCCCCAAAACTCAGGGCAAGAATGTGATGATTTCACCATTAAGCGTTTCGCTTGCCCTTTCTATGGCGCTTAACGGAGCTGACGGATCTACGAAAACAGATATGATGGCTTCTTTGGGATTGAAGGATTTAAGTGTTGACGACATTAACCAGATTTATTCAGATCTGATAACTGCACTCAAAAAGGCAGATGCAAATGTTGTGTTGAATGTAGCCAATTCCATCTGGATCAGACAAGATTTTCCTGTACTTGACCCGTTTATTTCAACTAATCAGAAATATTACGATGCAAGTGTTCAACGACTTGTTTTCGATTTATCCGCAGTAACGACAATTAATAATTGGGTAAATGAAAAAACAAATACTAAAATACCTAAGATTCTTGATGCGATATCAGCTGATGAAGTTATGTTTCTGATTAATGCGATCTATTTCAACGGAAAGTGGCAGGTTCAGTTCGAAAAGTCACAAACTCAGGATGGATCGTTCACACTGGCAACAGGTAGTTCTATTAGCGTTCCTTTGATGAAGATTAAAGAGAAATTCGGTTATTCGGAACAGGCCGGATACCAGGCGTTGAAGATGCCTTACGGACGGGGAAAATTCGGAATGGTCATTCTTCTTCCTGAAGTGGGTAAAACACCTGAACAGATCATGCAACAAATGAATCCAACCACCTGGAAAATATTAATAACGTCGCTAAACTCATTAGTAAAGGTTGATGTCTGGATGCCGCGTTTTAAATATTCCTTCTCGACCGATCTTAACGAAGTGCTTTCATCTCTTGGAATGGCGGTTGCGTTTTCCCCCATGGATGCCAATTTCTCAAAAATAAATTCCAACGACCAGCTTTATATTACGAAAGTGAAGCACAAAACCTTTATCGATGTCAATGAAGAGGGAACCGAGGCGGCCGCTGTCACCTCGGTTGGAATTGGCAACACAAGCGTTGGACTTGACAGCCCCGAATTTCATGCTAACCGGCCATTCCTATTTTTTATCACTGAAGAGGATACGGGTGCAATATTGTTCGCCGGTAAGGTTGAAAATCCTTTATTGGAGAATTAGGCCTTTCTGATTTTTTGAATTTCCAGTAATTATCTATTTTGAATATCTGATGCGAAAGTTATTTGTTCTGTTGGTTCTTATTGCTTTGTTTCTGGGCTCCTGTAAGAAAAATCAACCCGACCTGGTTCAGAATGGTTGCTATTTTCAATATGAATATGTGAACTATGCCTGGGTTTATCAGCATTCTGGGTTTACAATTACTCCTGAAGGTGAAGTTTATACATTTGACAAATCAACTCCCTGGGTATTTGCCGACAATGACAAGCTGACTTTGGAGGCTTTCAAAAAGAATATTGAGTCTTCAATAAAAATGGATACACTTATAAATGCAACCGATATTGAAAGATACCAGCAACTTGCAAATTCAGCCATAACTGGTAAAATAAGTGACCCCGTTTATATGGGAGCAGATGGAGGTGCAGCCATTTATAAATTAATTGTTCCCATTTCATCTGTTTCTCAAATTGGATATAAGGAAGTTATTCTTTCCGAAAGGGGAGATGCCGAACGTAACAATCTCTCACCCGAAGCTGCTGTAATTACCGCCTGGATGTCCAAACTCCGGTTACCTTGAATGATTGGAGTGACCTGGCATTATTTGATATACTGTAGCCCAGATCGTGGACATGATTAAACATCGCATTTCAAATTCCTTTTATTTTAGCAATATTATCTTCGTCCTTTAAGATAGGTTTGTATAAGGCTAATGTAATATTTCTGTAATATTTGTTACAGATACATTACACAAAGGTTACAGCAACCTTACACAAACAATGGAATTGTTAATGTGAAAATATATTTTAGGCAAATGGTGAATTGCGCAACGGGAAGGGGAGGGATTATATTTCGTGTTCATTTTATTGCTGTTTATCGTTGGATTTTGTGTTTGGTAAACCGGTATCTATTTCTTCGCATGACTTAGATGTTTATGTAAGTCAAAAAAAAAGGGTGAAACGATTTATTTCGTTTCACCCTTTTTTTAGTGGGAAGATTATAAATCATTTTTTCGTTCAGGGAAACAATAAGGCTAATTTTTTTGAAAGATCTTCACCGCGAAGGTTCTTGGCAATGATTTTACCATCCTTGTCAAGTAACAGATTGAATGGAATTTGTTGAACGCCATATTTCACGGCAGCATCACTTTGCCAGAATTTAAGATCCGACACCTGGTGCCATGCTAATTGGTCATCAGCTATTGCTTTAACCCATGACCCTTTTTCTCGGTCGAGTGAAACTCCTAAAATATCGAATCCTTTGTCCTTGAATTTATTAAATGCAGCTACAACGTTGGGGTTTTCCGCGCGGCAAGGTTTACACCACGAAGCCCAGAAATCGACGAGAATAACTTTCCCGCGTAAAGAGGAAAGCGCCAAAGGGGTTCCTTCTGGTGTGTTGAGCGTAAAGTCAGGGGCCAAAGAACCTACATCAGTAATACGCATCTTATCAGCAAGTTTCTTAAGTTCTGTTACATAAACTGATGTGCGAACCGAGGGATCGAGAAATGCAACAAGTGTATCGATATCGTGAGCATTGATTTCCTGGGCAAATTGCATCAGGGCAACCAATGGTGAAACTGAAGATTTCGGATGCTCGCGGATAAAGTTTTTAGCGTATACTTTTTGATTTCCCATCATCGCTTCATAGTCGATCTGCGCTTTTTTCATCCCTTCTTCATTTCCGCTTTGCATTGCTGCTGAATATCGCTGCTGTAAACCCTGGGTCTCTTTCGAAATATTTTGAATCTCTTTAGTCAGAACCGAAAATTCGTCGTTCGATTTAGAACCGGATACCACAGTCTTAGCAAGACTATCGGCATTGGCTTCGACAGTAAGGTTACCGTTTTCGGCAAAAAATTGTGCAACAACGGTTTGTGGTGTTAATGCAATCAGTCGCAATTCGGGTAAATCGGTCTTACCTTTTAATGTGAATTTCCCTTTTTCGATTTTGGCAGAGTCTTCAGCAACCCATTTACCATCGGCATATTTCATTAATTTAATATCGCCACTTTCTTTTCCCTTGATTTGGCCTTTTATAACGAACCCTTCAGGTTTTGCACAGGAGAAAAGTCCGGCAAATGCGAAAATAATAATCAGAATATTTCTCATTGGATAATAATTTAGTGCGTTGATTGATTTTTAATATTAAATAGAGCGAGCAAAGGTATTAAAACAATTTAATTAAAAAATAGTAATCAATCATTTCCAACCGATTTGAAATAGATCTCAAGGAGTTCTTTTGCCGCTATGAATGAGCTCATTCCGTCAGTAAGCACCAGGTTTTCGAAAGCAGGAAGTTTGGGTCGGATTTGCTTGTTGTAGTAGAAATTATTCCGAAGCGTTTCGTTGATCGTTTCATACATCCAGTAGCGGGCCTGATCGTGACGTCGGTTCTTAAAAAAACCATTCTCTTTTGTCAATGCCACATATTCATTCAGAGTTTCCCATACTTGAGAAACACCTTTGTTTTCCAAGGCAGAACAGGTTAAAACAAGCGGTGTCCATCCCGACCCTGTTGGAGGGAACAGATGAAGTGCGCTCCTGAACTGGGCAGCTGCTAACAGTGCTCTTTCGAGGTTATCGCCATCAGCCTTATTAATAAGAATTGTATCAGCCATTTCCATGATACCCCTTTTAATTCCCTGAAGTTCATCGCCTGCCCCTGCGATCTGAATCAAAAGGAAAAAGTCGACCATCGAATGCACCACCGTTTCCGATTGCCCCACACCAACGGTTTCGATAAAGATATTGGTGAAACCTGCGGCTTCGCATAAGACAATGATTTCGCGGGTTTTGCGTGCTACACCTCCAAGAGAACCTGCGGCCGGGCTTGGACGAATATAGGCATTTGGATCAGCTGAAAGTTCTTCCATCCGGGTTTTATCGCCAAGAATAGACCCTTTCGAACGTTCTGAACTTGGATCAATCGCAAGCACAGCCAGCTTTCCACCCTGATTTGTAATGTGTTTCCCGAGTGATTCGATAAAAGTACTCTTACCAGCACCCGGTACACCGGTGATTCCAAGTCTGACAGATTTCCCCGCGTGAGGAAGACATTTGATGATAATTTCCTGCGCTACTTTCTGATGCTCGGGTTTATTGCTTTCGACAAGCGTAACTGCCTGACTAAGTATTGTAATATCTCCTTTTAGAATTCCAGTAAGATAATCTTCGGCTGAAAGGATTTTGCGTCTTGTTTTTTTGAGAAACCGTTTAACCGAATCCGCATTGACAGATTCAGGTTTTTCGATGCCAGGGTTGACTTTCAAACCAATGTATTTTGGATCATTTTCGGGATGATGGTAGCTCATGTTTTGATATTTGAGACGAAGTTATCTTTTAACGGTTCCGGTTACCCTTAAAATTGTTGTGGCATGTCCCGGATCATTGGAAATGACCGTTATTATCTTGTTTTGCATCCCTTCTTTTCCATGCGAATCAAACGAAACCTTCATTTCGGTCTCACTTCCCGGTTGAATAGTGTTTGAAGCAGGCTGGCCGGCTGTGCAGTCGCACGAAGCAGTCACACTTCGGATTATCAGTGCTCTTTTGCCCTTATTCATGATCTTAAAGGTATATTCCGCTTTTTTACCTTCGGGTATTTCTCCGAAATTGAAGGTTCTGCTGTTGTAATCAATTTTGGGAGCGTTATTCAGATCCGATTCGCTTAGTTTTGAAAAATCCTCTTCTATAATAGCACTTATCTTAAGTGCGTTGTCATATTTTTCCTCGCCATTAAATGCCAGATAGATGCGGTTTGTTACATATCCATATGATGGTTTCTTATTGGCATCAAATGTGATCAGAAAATACCCTTTCGATTTAGGTTGAATAACTGCCGGAATTGTTTTGATGGAGATATAAGGGGGTATTATTTTAAATTTCACCGAAACGGGAGTAGTGCCAGGGTTGTAAAGATAGAGTGTGTCAGTCTTTATCTCGTTATCTTTTATTTTAACAAACGAAAATTCAGCAGATCTTAGTTTTATTTTTCCAAAATCAACGGCGTATATATCTTCATTTTTCAAAGCTTTTGGGATTACCTCCCCTGTGATTGTTAGAACATAAGGACTTTTCTGGACATTTGCATTTACCGTAATACTTTTAGTAAAGATGCCAGGCCGACCATCTGGATTATAAGATACCTTAATGAATCCGGTTTTTCCTGGAATAATAGGCTCTTTGCTCCATTCTGGCGTTGTGCATCCGCACGAGGCCTCAACACCCTGAATAACCAATGGGATTTTACCAGTATTAGTAAACTTAAAGTTGTAAATGGCGGGACCTGCTTCTTCCTTGATTTTACCAAAGTTGTAATCCATTTTTTCAAATTGAATTTCTGCAAATGACTGAGCCATTACTGTTTGCAATACAGAAATAAAAATAAATAAGGCGAAAGTTCCAAATATTCGGTTCATCTGTAAATAATTTGTTTTAAAGGTGACATAAAATAGCCAGATTTCGGTAATTAATATCAATTTGGTTTGTAATTTCTCAACCAAGGCTATTCATGCAATGATTAATTTATTTGTGACTATTATAAATAAGTAAATGAATTGATGCTAAATATTTTAAATACATCGATTTGAAAACAAGGTTCGAAATTTGTACAAATTTCGAACCTTCCTCGCAAAGCTATAAATAATTTCAATTGAAAACTATTCATCGCCGAACAGAACACCCATATTTCGTGCTTTGATGATCAATGGATGGTTGGGATCAACCAGACTTAGCTTTCCTCCGACCTCTTCGAGCGGAATAGCGCTTAGAACACCACCATGAACAGCGACCATTTGTCCATATTCTCCTTGCGCAATTAATTCGGCGGCATAGGCCCCGTAACGAGTTGCAAGAATCCTGTCCATTGCCGAAGGGCTTCCCCCACGCTGAACATATCCCAGGCGGGTTTCGCGAGCTTCAATACTCGTGAGTTGTTGAATTTTCTCTACAATATAAGTAGCTGCTGACATATTATCAGGTTTACTGATTCCTTCAGCAACTACAACAATCGCGGAATTTTTTCCTTTCGAAAACCGGTATTCAATTTCGCGACATACCTTTTTGATATCGTATCCAATTTCGGGAATCAGAATAATGTCGCCTCCACCTGCAAGACCTGCATATAGTGCTATCCATCCTGCGTTATGCCCCATTACTTCGATTACCATTGCACGTTGGTGCGAATTGGCGGTCGAGTGCAAACGGTCAATAGCATCTGTTGCTATGCTTACTGCCGAATCAAAACCAAAAGTGAGCTCTGTACCGTAAACATCGTTGTCAATTGTCTTTGGAATACCAATGACATTAAGGCCTTCTTCTGCAAGAAGATGAGCAGTTTTCATGGTTCCGTTCCCTCCGATACAGACAACGCAATCGAGACCGAGATCTTCATAGTTTTTCTTGATCAATCCGGGCTTGTCGTTGAAGACCTCACCTTTTTCAAGTTTAAATGGTTTTTCACGCGAAGTTCCGAGAATTGTTCCTCCGAGGGTAAGAATTCCTGATAGTTTGTTTTCATCAAGTTCGACGTATTCTTTTCTGATTAACCCGCTAAAACCTGCAGTAAATCCTATTACCGTCATACCATGATTTACAATTGCGGTCTTTCCAACGCCTCTGATAGCGGCATTTAAACCGGGGCAGTCCCCTCCAGCTGTGAGAATTGCAATTTTTTTACCCATAATCAAACTATTTTATTCGAATTTTAAATGACTGACCATTTTTTAAACTTTACTACCTGCAAAGCTAATACATATTTTATCGGACACATTTTTATAGCGCGAAAAACTCTTATATAAATTGTAAGATATACTAAATGAGTTGAATGTCGGGATTAGTTAAATGTGATTATTTTAACGTAAATTTGAATCATGATTAGAATTTGATCTTGTACTCTTTTTTAAACAGATTAAAAGTGATTTAGTTTTGAATAGGAGTTGTATTTAGTTTGATATTAATTCCTGCAAGACCATCATTTTTATTGAATTAGTCAGCGATAATTCATGAGGAATAATATTTTACTATTAGTTACTTTGCTTTTTGCATTTGATGGTTGTAAAATCGGAACCAAAAAAAGCGGAGATAATTTCCAATCTGACAAAAAAATATTGGAAAGTGTGGCTTGTTGTGATAAAGGTCCGCTCAATCAATTGACTGATGCCGAGAAGGCGCAGGGATGGGAGCTGATGTTTGATGGCAAAACAAGCAAAGGATGGCGTGGATATAATAAAACTAATTTTCCTGCAGCATGGGTTGTCGAAGACGGAACGCTCCGTTGCAGGAGTGATAATAGTCGGGGTGACACAGGTAAAGTTGATGGTGGCGATATTGTATATGCAAATCGACTCTTTTCTGATTTTGATCTGCGCCTCGAATGGAAAATTTCTGCTGCAGGAAATTCAGGTGTTTTTTATCTGGCGAAAGAGGTTGTTGACTGGCCTATTTATAAAAGTGGTCTTGAGATGCCGATCCTTGATAATGAAAAGAATCCAGATTCATTTAGGGGGAGAGATGGTAACCGGAAGGCTGGCTCTTTGTACGATATTATACCTGCAAACCCACAGAATGCAAGACCTGCGGGTGAATGGAATTCTATTGAGATTATCTGTTTGCAGGGAAAAGTAGTCCATCGTCAGAATGGGGTGAAAGTACTCGAATATGAGCTTTGGACACCGGAATGGAAAGCGCTTGTCAGCAAATCTAAATTTCCAGGTCTCAATCCTGATTGGGAAAATATTGCTAAGGAAGGGATCATAGGATTACAGGATCATGGCAATGATGTATGGTTTCGTAATATAAAAATCAGAGCGTTATAACAAAAGCATTCTGAAATTGCACGGCAATAGTAACTGGCTATTAATTAGATCGTTAATATTGTTGTTGAATTTAATTATCTATTTTATGAGCCATAGATGCCGAAATCCAAAAAGAATTTTGGAAATTTGTAATTTAAACTTGATTTTATTTAATTTTCAAACTAAAAATTGATATCGATGAAAAGTACATTTTTGCTTTTGTTTGTTGCTATTTTTTTCACAATAAATAGCAATGCTATTCCCCCTAAAAAAGAGGCAACAAAGGGACAAACAGCTTTGAATACACTTACCAGTGCAGAAAAAGCGCAAGGTTGGCTTTTACTCTTCGATGGTAAAACCAATGAAGGATGGCGTGGGTATAACAAAACTACATTTCCAGCTGCCTGGTCGGTTGAGAACGGAGCTTTGAGATTAAAAGGTTCTGGTAACGGAGAAGCAGGTGCTGTCGATGGTGGAGACCTTGTTTATGGCAAGGAGAAATTTTCGAATTTCAACCTTAAAATTGAGTGGAAAATTTCGGAAGGTGGTAATTCTGGTATTTTTTATCTGGCTCAGGAAGTTCCGGGGAAAGAAATATGGAGAACAGCTCCTGAATTTCAGGTTCTTGACAATGAGCGTCATCCCGATGCGATGTTGGGAAAAGACGGCAATCGTATGGCTGGTTCATTGTACGATCTGATTCCTGCGAAACCACAAAATACAAAACCTGCAGGCCAATGGAATAGTGTTGAAATTATCTCCTATCAGGGAACTATTGTGCACAAACAAAATGGAGCTACCGTAGTCGAATATCATCTTTGGACTCCAGAATGGGAAACTTTGGTGAAAGACTCTAAATTTCCTACCTACAACCCGGATTGGGCTAAAGTTGCAAAGGAAGGTCTAATCGGTCTTCAGGATCATGGTAATGATGTTTGGTTTCGCAATATCAAAATCCGTAAGTTGTAGTCTGAATAAACTCAACCCATTAAAATTTTAAGGCTGGCTTCTTTAGAGGGGCTGGCTTTTTTTTGCTCCTTCTGTTTGGATTGTCCAATAAACCGAGTGAAGGTTTTGGATCCTTTCAACTCATTTTCATTGTTAATATTCAGGTGAGTAACCCGAATCATTTAAAATCTTTTGGTAGTCGTTATTCGACATTAGGGATTGTAATATGACATCAGGATTTTTCTTCATATATTTCCTAACGATTTGCCATCCTAACCAGGTGCCTGTTCTTCCGGGCGAATCGTTGGTGAAAACTGAGGTAAAAGGTGTCGGTCCGATAAACCTGACAATGTTCATTCTGTCTGTATTGAATAGTAACCGGTGCTCTACAAGGTAGGTCCACATACCGGATTCGTTTTTTGAACACCATTCGATTTGTTCGGGTTGGTAGCCGATTTTGAGGTAATCGGGCTCTTTGGGAAACATTGCATCCAGAAAATAGAGCATTTTCCCCTGATAAACCATGTTCGATATCAGGTCATTTTTAGTTTCATCGAATACGAATTCCGATATGGCCCAGTTGTAAAGCACATCTGTAGGGATTTTAGCACTGAACATGTTCTCTCTTTTGTATTTGGGTATGGCCAGCATCATGTAGAAAGGGCAACCTGCACCAAGATAGTTGTCAAGACTTATTCCAATGGCCTCGCTTGTCATTACCACCGATTGATTAAATCCCGAGATAATCGTAAATACCTTGGGGATTGTCTTCCCAGGAAAGTAATACTTATAATGTCTGAAACCATCTTCTAGTTTTTTTTCAATATCTGCCATGTTATTAAAAACAGAATCAATTTTCAATTTCGACTGGACACGCATTGAATCAGTCAGAAACGTATTCAGGTATGAAGCGTAGGACGAGTCGGAAGTATTGCCTATTGAAATGACATTCTCGTTGTAAGCATCAAAAAATGAACCATACTTTTGTTTCAAGATTGGGATGGTAGTCAGTCTATTATCAGGTGTTACACTAAAAATGTCGCGGTCAAGCCGTTTGATGGTCAGTTTTAAATCAACTCCTGATACATCAACCTTCAGCGGGTTACGTTGGCAACTGGTTATAATAATTAACACAAGAATCAGGCGGAAAACTTTATACATGGATCACCATTTTGAATTTTGACTACTTTTGTTCTGTTCAATTGGCGTAAAAGTATAAAATGGAAGGGACAACCTGAATCAAAATGATTAATGATATGAAAAAACTCATTCTTATACTTACACTACTATTTTTAACAATAGTAACCTATTCACAGAAACGGTTTAACCTCACTTTTATTGCAAGTCCGCAGGTCTCGTGGCTGAAGTCAGATGCGAAAGAGATAAAAGGAGATGGCAGTTTTCTTGGATTTGGATATGGTGTTGAAGGTGATTTTTTTCTCGGATCAGAGAATTATGCAATTACTACCGGGATGACAGTTAGTTCTACCGGAGGTTCTCTTGTTTACGAGCAGGCAATATCTTTTGGTGGCAAAATACTTCCCACAGGTACGAAAGTGAATTATTATCTCACTAACCTTGAATTTCCGCTTGTGTTGAAGATGCGTACGCGAGACTTCAACAGGTTCAGGTATTTTGCACAGTTTGGGATCACTAACTGGGTTAATATTAAAACTAAAGCCTCGAGTAGTGACGGATCTTTTCAAAAAGAGACTGTAAGAGATCAGATTCGTTTTTTTAATATCGGACTTAATGTAGGTGCTGGTTTAGAATACGATCTGGGTCATGGAAATGCAATTACAGGAGGCCTTGTTTATTCAAACGGATTTACGGATGCTACTACCAAACAGAGCACAAGTGATGTCACTACTTTAAAAGTGTTACGTTTAAGAATGGGATTTATGTTTTAATAAAAAGATATTCATATGAAGATTGCACTTGCTCAGTTAAATTTCCATATTGGCAATTTTGAGGCAAACAGAGATCAGATTGTCCATAATATAGAGAAAGCCAAGGCCCAGGGAGCGGAGTTGGTGGTTTTTTCTGAGCTTGCTGTATGCGGGTATTATCCCAACGATTTGCTCGAACGTCGTGAATTTATCGATCAGTGTATTGACTCGGTCAATCAGATAGCTGCTCATTGTACCGGAATTGCCGCCTTGGTTGGAGCTCCGAGTATAAATCCTTCGCCTAACGGGAAGATGCTGATGAATTCGGCTTATTTTCTCAAAGATGGCAAGGTTGAAAGCATTCATAGTAAAACGCTGTTGCCTACTTATGATATTTTTGACGAATACCGTCATTTCGAACCAAACAGGGAATTCAATCTGATCGAACTGAACGGATTAAAATTAGCAGTCACCATCTGTGAGGATCTTTGGTTTAATCAGCCTGTTTTCAGTATGTTCGGAAGGGAGAATCTTTATTCTGTATGTCCGGTTGCCGAATATTGCAGGCAAAATCCCGATCTGATTATCAACCTGTCGGCATCCCCTTTTTCATACAACCAGGCTAAACTGCGAAAAGAGATTCTTTTGGATAATGCAAAGAATTACCATGTGCCGATCATCTATGTCAACCAGGTAGGGGCACAGACAGAACTGATTTTCGATGGCGGTTCGTTGTTTGTAGATCAAAGCGGGGACATTGTCCGCGAGATGGCGTATTTCGCACCCGATTTTGCAGTCATCGATACAGCCAAACCTGGCATTGAAAAGGTTGTACAGCCGGAGTCGGAGACAATCGCGAAAATTCACGATGCACTTGTGATGGGAATCGGCGATTACTTTCGCAAAACAGGCTTTAGAACGGCAACGCTTGGACTATCAGGGGGAATTGATTCGGCGGTGACGCTTGTTCTGGCTGCTGAGGCGCTGGGTGCTTCCAACTTGCATGTACTGCTGATGCCTTCGAAATATTCCTCCAGTCATTCTGTGGAGGACGCCATTGAACTTGCGGAAAACCTAGGCGTAAAATATGATCTTGTCAAGATTCATGAAATTGTCGATGCTTTCGATTCGACACTTGCCGGAGTTTTCGAGGGCTGTGTTCCAGATCTCACCGAAGAGAATATTCAGGCGCGTGTTCGCGGAACGTTGCTAATGGGTTTGTCGAATAAATTTGGTCATATTTTGCTGAATACTTCTAATAAAAGTGAATCTGCCGTTGGTTATGGAACGTTGTATGGTGATATGAATGGCGGATTATCGGTTCTGGGCGATGTTTATAAGACAGACGTGTTTGCGTTGGCGCGATATATCAACAGGGATCAGGAGATTATTCCTGTTAATTCAATTACAAAGCCGCCATCGGCTGAGTTACGTCCCGACCAGAAGGATTCTGATTCACTTCCCGATTATGAAATGCTTGATAAAATACTGTTTGATTATATTGAACTTGCGAAAAGTCCTAATGAAATAATCTCAATGGGTTTCGATGCAACGACTGTTCATCGGACTGTATTGATGGTCAACAGAAATGAATATAAACGATTTCAGACACCTCCGATACTTAGGGTTTCATCCAAAGCTTTCGGATTTGGACGCAAGATGCCGCTTGTAGCGAAATACGTCATCTAATTTTATCTATTGGATGTTTAGTGTGGGTATCTGAATTTCAAATTGCCAATAGTCCAGACATAAAGGCAAGGCTTAGGAAACGGTTCTACAAATATATTGACCATACGGTTCGATAAAAAGCCGTAATTTTCGAGAAAATTTTTAATTTTGATGTTTTATAACATCTAATTAGGCAATCTATGTTGGATTCGGGTCAAGTCTTTGAAGGTCAGTTTACGGGTGACAATTGTATATTTAATCTTTTGAAACCTCAAGAAAAGGCTATTCTTGAAAAGAATCTTGAAATTACTCGTTACAAAAAAAATGATTTTATCTATCGTGAGGGGGAGATGCCTATTGGCATGCAATACCTTAAGGAGGGAATGGTAAAACTGATCAAGGAGGGGATTGGCGGACGTGAACAGATTATCAGAATGATTACTCAAAATGGATTGATCGGTTATCGTTCATTATTGGCAGGCGAAGCCCATAACGGCACCACTATCGCAATTGAGGATTCTGAAATTATTACAATTTACCCTGATATACTTTATAATGTGTTGTTGCGGAATTATGAATTTTCGCTGGCGTTGTTGAAAGATCTTGCACTTGAGCTTGGATTTTCGCATTACCGTACAGTTAGCCTCACCCAGAAACATATTCGCGGACGTTTAGCTGAATCAATTCTTCTTTTAATCGATAAATATGGTTTTGAGCATGATATGCAGACCCTTCGGGTTTATTTATCACGTGAAGATCTCGCCAATCTTTCGAACATGACCTCCTCAAATGCCATTCGTACACTTTCGATCTTTGCTGGCGAAAAGGTGATAACAATGGATGGAAGGAAGATTAAAGTTATGGACCTCGAAAAACTTGAGAAGATCAGTAAGCAGGGGTAAATCCAACTCCTCTTCATCCCGGTATTTCCTGAATCACCCCATTAACCTGGTAAAAATTCCTAATTCAGGTATGAAATTGCGCGATTATTCGTGTTTTATAATCTTTTTCTTTTGAAAAAAGGATTGAATGTAACGAAATATCAGATTGAAGCACCGAAAAACGATTTTAATGTGAAACAAAGTCAGATTGAAGCACCGAAAAAGGGATTTAAGGTGACGCAATGTCAGATTGAAGCACCGAAAAACGATTTTGATGTGACGCAAAGTCAGATTGAAGTACCGAAAAACTATTTTGGGATACCGAAATAAATTATTTGTATTGCGGATAGTGGTTGTAGCCTAAAGCATAGCCAATTTCAAGCTGATTAAAATCATTAAAAATATTTGCACAATTCTTCGTTTTGTGATTTATTATTCATAATTTTAACTGTGATTTGGATTTATATCCGATCAATTCTTCCTATTGGTTCCATTAGCCTGTTTCTCTTGCGGATTCGTTGTTTTGTTCAACGAACTCCTTGTCCGTAAGGTGTTCATTCCGATTGAATCAATCCTATATGTTCCAATTTGAGATATTTTTTTTAATAAAAGTCAACTATTTATAATATGAATAGAACTCAAATTAATAAGTTGCGTATGTATGGAACTGTTGATTTGGTACTCGATAATCATATTGATCTGCTACAGCCTTTTCCCGAGCTGATCTCAGCTCAGCAAAGGTTAAAGGACGGACAGGCAATGATTATTCAGAACAATCAGGTTCAGGAAGCCGATAATTCGGGTCTGACAATTAACAAAAACCTTGTAAAAGCCAATTTTATTGAAAGTATTCTAAAGTTTTCGGCTGCTTTGAGGGCTTATGCTACTGCGATTAAAAATGAAGAATTAAAGGTAAAGGCCCATTATGTTTCTTCAGACCTGAAAAAGACGTCGGATCCCATTTTATTCGACATTGGTAGTTTGTTGTATGGGTTAGCTGATCCGATCAGGAACGAACTGATCAAATATTCGGTGGGTGAAGATGAGTTTGGTGTAATGGATGATCTGCTCGCTGAATTTAAAAAGGCATATCCGCAGCAAAGGGTGGCTATTACTGGGTCAAAAGTTTCGACGGGGAATATTGGCAGGGTTTATAAATCGATGGATAATCTGCTCAAAGAAGAAATCGATGAATTGATGCTTCCATTCCAGTTTTCACAGCCCGATTTTTACAATGCATATAAGAATGCACGGATCATTGTCAATTATTCGGCACGTGGTAAGGCTAAGCCTGATAAACCGGCTGATCCACCCGAAGGCGAAAAGTAAAAACGGTAGGTGGATTTTCATTGATATGAGCGTTTTGCCAGGCAAGGAGGGTGAAACGCTTATTGATAAAACAATTTATTCGGCGTTGTGACACACGGTCACGCTTATCATTCTACGAAAACATTTTGTTTTTCCTCTAATGCATGAAAGTATCAATAGAAATAATTCTATTGATATTATCGTAAACGATAGAAATATATCTATATTTGCTATATCCGGCGCTATATTAATGTAATATGAAGTACATCGAACTGCATCGGCTTATCCTCAAAAATGGTTGGATAATTATTAGACAAACAGGAAGCCATGTTATATATCAAAAAGGAGAAATGCATTATCCTGTTCCTAATCACGGAAGCGATGAAGTGAAAAAAGGATTGGAAATTAAGATTAGAAAAATGATGGGACTAAAATGACCACATCTTTTATAAAAGGAATTCAAGATGAAAAAAGTAGAATCGATTATCGAAAGGTCAGCAGATGGTACATGTACTATTTATTGCGAAAATGAAATGTTTTCGGGTGTTGGTAAATCACCCGAAGAAGCGAAAGCTGATATGTTGTTTCAAATGAATTTTTTTAAAGAAACAGCGATTGAGAAAGGCTTTACATATCCTTCTTTTCTGGATGAGGAATTTGAGATTGTTTATAAATTCGATATCGAGAGCTTGCTTCAGTACTATGCGGGTGTGATTACGCCTGCTGCATTGGAACGTTTATCGGGAATACATCAGAAGCAACTATGGAATTATTTACACGGCCGCTCAAAACCACGAAAACAACAAGTTGAGAAAATAGAAAAAGCATTGCACAGCTTAGGCGCGGAACTAATGTCGATCACACTTTAAGTACAATTTATAGATGGAATTGCTTAATATGGAAAACAAATTACGAAGATTCAATTAGTCAATGCAAAAATCAAGGTTATATATTTGAATTATAAATTTACCATATGCCAGAAATTTTCAGACAACTTGGTTTTGTATTTTTCTTTTATGCCAATGAAGGAATAGAACCTATGGATGTTCATGTTCGCAAGGCTGGAGGTTTTGCAAAATACTGGATTGAGCCAATAGAACTCGAATTTTCACAAGGGATGAAGGTAAATGATCTGAAAACTGCTGAGAATTTAATAAAGAATCATCTTGAATTAATAAAAACAAAATGGTATGAAGTACATGGTAGTTGAATTGCTTTTCACCATAAAAACAGCGTGGGTTGAGAATGACATGATTTGTTTGTTAATGTCAGACGGCAAAGAAATCAGGTTTCCTATTGAAGCCAACAAAAAATTAAAAAATGCCACGGAAACACAAAGAAAGAAAATCGAAATTATTTGTGGGGGTACCGGTTTACATTGGCCAGATCTCGACGAAGACCTTTCGGTTACCGGAATAATTGAAGGACGATATGGGTATTAATTGAATACTATTCAAATATGATAACTCCTGCCACATTGGAACGTTTATCGGGGATACATCAGAAGCAACTATGGAATTTTTACAGGGCCGCTCAAAACCACGAAAACAACAAGTTGAGAAAATAGAAAAAGCATTGCACAGCTTAGGCGCTGAACTAATGTCGATCGCGCTTTAATGGTTGTCTTCGTTTTGTTCGACCGTGATTGAAGATCGTGGGACCCGGTCGCAGGACTAATTCCCGCAACTATCTGCTAATTCTTACTCGAACCTCAAATATTATGCGAAATTAATAGGCAGGAGAGCTGAATCCTGACAAATCAATGCATAAAAAAAGGCCGTCTCAATTGAATGAGGCGGCCTTCTTATTTTATCGCTTAAGGTTGAAGAAACTAAGTTACTATTTCTTCATTCTCTTCATTTACTTTTTTGTATAAGTATGAGGTCCTGTTTCGATCACTTTACCATTTTGCCATATGGTATAAGTACCAACCAGTTTACCAGTTGCGGGATCAATCGTACCCGATTCCTGTCCTTCATAACCTCCGCCAAAGTTTGTTTTGGCCATTGTGTAGGTATTTGCAGTAAAATCGAGTGTAAATACAGCAGCCCATGAAGCCCAGTACTGATCGATGTTTAATGTTGTTGGACTCGCTTTCGAAAGTTTTATAGTGTATGTCCAGGCTTCAGCAGGTTCATCAACTAAAAAACTTCCAACAAATATTCCTATTGGTTCAAATACGGTAAAACTCCAAATTGAACTTGTTGTCATTACGCCATGGGCGTCTTTCATAACAACTTTCCAATAGTAGGTCAAACCTTGAACAACAGGTACATTAAGAAGTAATGCACCTACACCCGCTTTGTATAACGGAGGGGTTGCACTCGTACCGAAGTATACATCGGCAAGAGGAGCATCATTATCAGCATTCGTAGTCGCCCATTTCAAATCAACCGTTGTTCCGGTCAATTTTAAAAGAGAACCATCCAATGGAGTTACGACAGAAGGTGTTGTGAATGCATTATAAATCGTGAATGTTGTATTATCCTCTTTGGTGCAACTCTGCAAAGCAAAGATAGCCAGGATGATGGGCAACATTGCCAAAATTATATTTTTTCTTTTCATATCAGTTTTTTTTATTAATGAATATTTAATCAAATATAATTATTGACGTGTACATACTTCATACATGATACGATTCAATGTGCTCGTATAATAGCAATTCAGTACAAAAGTCTTTGTAACAGGATTGTAGTAATTGATCGTAAGATCTGCCGGTTTCAGGGCAGGATCTCCGGTCCATACTGGCCACATTCCACCTACCGATAATCCGGTACCTGGATCAATAGGGGTAGCAATTACCTTAAAGCAGGTTGTCGTTCCGACAACAACTGTTTCTGCGGTAACCTGAATCGTAACATCATATGCAGAATAGTTTCCGAATCCGTTTTTCTGAACTGTTTTACAGTCAAGGGTGTTAAATGATTGCATGGCATCAACAGGTTCAGTTGCATTACCTGGACGAATACGATAACCGACGGTATGATAGGTTGCAGCATATGGATTGGAAATCGGTAACGACAATAAATAAGACTTCATATTGCCTCCAATTGTTACATCAGCGCCCGAAGCTGTTTTGGCGGCTGTGATAGAGATGGCTGTCATAAATTTGGCGCACGCGTCAAGTGTTTCAGCACCCCAGACTTTCGCAGTTACAGTTCCTGTGCGGGTTCCTTTTGCAATTGTTACCGTAGGAGAAAGTACCTGAACGTTCGGGAATGCACTAAAACTTGTTTTGTGATCCGTGTTATACTGCGTAATTGCAGCAGGGTCAACCGCAAGTGTAAGTGTAATATCCTCAGCGGGAAGTACGTCGGTTGCAATGTTCACCGCGAATGAAAATGGAACATCTCCGACAACCGGCTTAAGCGCAAGTTGCTGCAAAGTGTAACTTGGCACAGTAGCATACATTTTACCGGCCACACCATCCGCCCAGTAATCGCCCACCTTGTCTTTCAGACAAGCGTTGAGCAAGATTATTCCGGCAACGAATGATACAAACAAGATTACTTTATTTTTCATACTCTAATTTTTTTTAATGATAATAAATTGATCATTAGCGGTTCTGCCAAAAAATCTTTGAAGTAAACGCATTGATTGGACCTACTGCAACCACGTTGTCGTTATTGGTCGAAATTTCGGTTTGTGGATAAAGCAGACGAACAGGAGGAGTCGGGTTGGCAAGGTTTTGATCCTTGCTGAAAGTAATGTTGGCCGGACGTCCCGATCTTCTGTAGTCTGTCCATATTTCAAATGGAGAAATTCCGTTTAGAGATACCCATTTCTGATCGAGGATCAGGTTAAGTTTGCTTGTAGCCAGGTCGTAATTGACAGATGTTTTCTGAGTTGCCAAATAAGTTGTGGCTTGAGCTGCTGTGAGACCTAAGTAAACAAACGACTGCGTGATCGCACTTTCATATAAAGCTTTGCCTGATCCGGTAAGATAGCCTCTTTCAACTGCTTCCGCCTGAATAAATAAACTTTCAATGTCGGTCAGAATAGGAGCTGATTTGTCAAATGTGCCAATCATATAACCTGCAGCTCCTGTAGTTGCAGATGAATAACCCAGTTTTGAGGTGTTTGCAGCCGTACGCGCTGGTGGTTCTGTAATTCCAAGTGCATTGCCAGCAAAGTTGGTTCCGCTGTAAGGATTGAAGAAGCGTGCAATACGAGGATCGCTTACGCCATTCATGAAATCGACAACATCTTTTCCTGCGTTGTAATAGGTAACGCCATCGGTTTGGGTAGATCCATCTGCTTTGTAGAAGTATTCATAGAATGGGTTCATCTTACCGGTTGATTTGGAGTATCCAGGATTGGACAAAGCTCCTTCGCCTGCTCCAAGGTAACCAACCGATGCTGTCGTGGCAATAGCAGTTTTAATATAAGTATCGCGACTTGCCATACCTGACTGGTGAATCAGCATTCTTAATTTTAACGTATTGGCAAATTTTGCCCATTTAGTCATATCACCGCCAAACATGATGTCACTTGCAGAAGTAATTTCAGTTGCATCTGCAGGTCTGTCCTGGATCAATTTGATAGCCGCATCAAGCTTTACAATCAGATCTTCGTATATCGCTTGCTGTTTATCATACTTAGGTTTTAAAATCCCATCGCCGGTTCTCCATGCTTCGGAATATGGAACATCACCATAGCAGTCGACGAGATGTTGCATGATGTATGCTTTCATAATCATCGCAATGGCGAGGAAGCTGGCATCTTTTGCATCGGTTGAAGCCTTTTCGATTTCAACAATGTTAGCGCCAACAATATAGCTTTCATTAAACACAGCCTGGTAATCGCTGTTCAGTAAACGGTACTGAACAAGGCCCGAGGGTTGTGAATAACCAGAACTGATTGACCATAAACCGTGCCATAGGTATACAAAATCAGACCTTCTTGGGTAGTTCATCGTGTACGCGATGTTGTTCAATACAGCAGGCAAAAGAAGCTTAGCTGGAACTGCAGAAGCATTGTTCGGGTTTTTCTCGTCAACAGCGAGAAATTCGGTGCACGAACTTACTAACAGCGCCAATGAAAATAACAGGGTTAATATTTTCTTATTCATCGTATTTGAATTTAAAAATTTAGAAAGTAAGTTTTACACTAAAACCATATAGTCTGGTTGGAGGTGTCTGATCTTCAGTTGTATAACCTACAGCGTTACTTGTAGTAGATGAGTTATTAAACTCTGGGTCTGTCCAAACGTTTGTTTTTGGACGCAGCATCAGCAGATTCCTGCCAACAAGTCCTACCTGAGCTTCTTTGATAATGTTGTTTCCAAAGATTTTATTGACAGGAACATCATAGGTTAATGCGACTTCTCTTAATTTCCAGAATGCTGCGCTAGTCACATAAGCCATGTCGGTCGTGTGGTAAGCAGAGTTTACCCAGAACTGACGGCCAGCCTGTGCAACCAAAGCTGTTGTATTTGGTGTATAAACCCCTGGAGATGTTTCGATCACCGATCCCGGGATGATAAACGACTGGCGGCCATTGAGTGCAGAGTGTTCTGAAACACCTGTAAAGTCAAGGGCATTACCGATACGGTTGTCGAGTACGTTACCGCCACGATATTCAGCCACGGCAGATAATCTGAATCCTTTGTATTCTACGTCAGTTGCAATTCCAAGAATATGGTTTGGATTTCCATGACCAACCTGCTTTACAGCGCTGTTTACCGAAGGAAGACCTGTGATTTTGTCAACGATGATATGACCCTGCGGATCCCTGTTGACATCAGTAACTTTGATGTTAGGGAATTCTTCTCCTACAGTTGCGTACGATACGCTGGTATTGGTACCATCGTTAATTCCAATCTCATCTAAAACTCCAGGAATAATAGAGAGTACTTTTGATACTGTATAGGAGTAGTTGACCGATCCATTCCAGCGTACATCACCTATTTTAAGGATTGGTGTAAACTTCAGGTCAACCTCAAGACCTTTATTTTGCAATTCTCCGGCGTTGATATAAGCGCTGTAGAACCCAGTTGAAGCAGAGAGGGAAGCAGGAATAGTCTGATCTTTTGTGTTTGTTTTATAAACGTTGGCTTCAAGGTGAATTTTATTACTTAGGAAACTGAATTCTGCTCCAAGTTCAATCTCATTGGTTTTCTCTGGTTTTAACAATGGATTGCTCAATGTTGTACTTAAAGCAAATCCTGGGTTAAGATAAGGAAAGCCAGCAGCTGCGGGATAAGATGGAAGTGTAGCATAAAAGTCGCTCAACGCGATTTGTCCTGTTTGCGACCAGCCGCCCCTTATTTTAAGACGTGATAGAATAGGATTGCTCACAATAGATGGGAACATCTCCGATAAGATCAAACTGGCATCAGCAGCAGGGTAGAAGAAAGAACGATTTGCTTTTGTCAACCTTGAATCCCAGTCGTTACGAGCTGATAGGTGAATGAATGCATAGTCGTGGTATCCGATTGTAGCATCTGCAAAAACGCCAATAGAATTACGTTTTTGAGTCGATTGTGATACAGTAGCCTCACCATTGCGGTTGCTGATGTTATAAAGACCTGGAATTACCAATGATCCGGTAGCATCATAACTTGTTTCATACCGCTGCATATAGACAGAGTTTCCAACGATACCTTTAACAGAGAATTCACCGAATTTATGGTCAGCTGTGATTAACACGTCGTTGGTCAGAATCATTGTTTGTCTCATCTGATCGCTCGAACTTCCTGCATAAGGTGAAGTAACACCCATATGGCCCTGGCTCCAAGGGTCAGATTTGGAATAGCTGTTGTAGATGGCTTCATCTTTGTAATTGTGGTTGTTGATCGTGTTAAAAACAAGACCTGAACGGTTTGAAATATCCAACCATTTCAACGGTTTCAAAGAGAGGTTTACAGAACCTAAAACGTCATCACGCATCTGGTTTTGACGCGAATGTTTGATCTGCCAGTAAGGATTTGGATAATAGGCATTGAAATAACCGTCTAATGTTGCAAATGGATTATTTTCAATGTCTTTGTATTTTGTAATAGGAACTTCCGGTGGTGTATTCAATAAATTCCAGTAAACACCACGATTTTGGTTCATATCTCCGCCTGAAGTACTTGTAGCGGTCTGAGTAAAACTTAATGTATAATCGGCTGTAAATTTGCCATAAGTTCTGCCACCTGCCATGCGGGCGCCAGTTCTGCGGTTTTTATCGCCGGGAATAGTACCTGTTGTTTTAACATCCTGAGCAGAGAGGTAGAAGTGACCTCTATCATCGCTGCTACTTACAGAAATGTCGTTTTGAAAAGATATACCTGTATCGAAGAAATTCTTTTTCTGATTTTTAACAGCACTGTAAGGAATCATCTGGTAAGAACCGTCAACGAGTTTACCACCTAGGATCACCATCTGGCCATTGAATTCAGGCCCAAAAGTCTGATTTTCGTACGAGGTGTAAGGATCTGTATTGCGGTCAGGACCAAGAAACATTGTATAATTAGGATCTGAATTGGAAGTTGTTTCACTAGATCCACCACCGAAACGGGTTTGCAAATTTGGAAGATACGAAACTTGTTCAAAAGTTGTGATGTTGCTGATTTTAACAGTCAGCTTGCCTTTATCACCTCTTTTTGTAGTCACGATCAATACCCCGTTTGATGCGTCGTTACCATAAAGAGCAGCTGCCGAAGCACCTTTCAATACGTTAACGCTTTCGATGTCATTAGGGTTAACCGAGTTAAGGTAGGTAGCGCTAACAGGTACACCATCTAAAACAACCAGAGCCTGGTTACTTGCCAGGAAGTGGCGGTTACCACGAAGGGTGATCTTGGTATCAGGATTTACACCATTGTTGATGGTGTTGATCTGAAGACCGGAAACTTTCGCAGCCATACCATTCATAACATTGGCAGCACCGGCAGATGTCAACTCCTCGTTGGCAACTTTTGCGGTAGCAGTACCCATCTCTTTAGGATTTCTCTTTATACCCATAGCTGTAACGATAACCTCATCAACAGAGACGTTTTCAGCTTTCAATGAAATGGCATATTTGGCAGAACCTGTAATAGGCACTTCAGCAGATACCATACCCACAAAAGACACCATTAATGCCTTAGCACTTTGAGGGACTTTTAAGGTAAACTTTCCCTCCATATCAGTGACAGTTCCCAGCGTTGTCCCCTTAACTACAACGGAAGCTCCAGGAATGGAACTTCCATCTCCGCTAGAAGTCACAACACCCGAGAGTTCTCTGGTCTGTGCAAAAACCACTTGCAATCCTATGAACCCCAGAAAAGCAAGCAACAGCGAAATTTTCTTCATAGACTAAATTTTAGTGTTAAAAAATTAAAAAATAATGTGATAAAATTGATAACAAAATTAATTGGTGACAAGTTTCGGGATCGTTTTTCATCGATCGGGATAACTTTTTGTGTAAAAAAGAGCTCCGCCAAGTTCCTTTTACAACACTAAGCACAGATTATTTTGTAATCTGTTAATTTAAACCACAAATTTGTTAAAAATTGTTATTCGATGCAAATATATTTAAAGAAAAATATTCTGCAATAGGTTTGGAACAGTAAGGGATTACGTTAACATTTTATTAACGTGACATTTGTCATGTTTATAAAGATCAGTCTTTTGGGGAGGCTCTCTATTTAATTAACTATTAGAACAATAGTCAACAGTTTTTTTATTACTAAAGGCTTGTATAGAATGAGTAAAAATTATTTATAAAAAATCAATTAATTGATGCAGATCTGAAATTATTGCGGTTTCAGTGCTTTTATTGTTGTTTAATCGCATGCTATTGTCTAAAAAATGGGGGGTACCTTCTAAAATATCGATAATATTTTGATTTATGGATGAAAAAAAGTGGCCTGTCCACTCATTCTGCTCAATTTGCGGATTAAAATAGATTTGATCGATACCAAAATTCATGGCGCCAATTATATCGGCTTCCCATGAGTCTCCAATCATCAGGGAGCTATTTTTAGGGGCATTCATCGATTTTATGGCATATTCGAAGATCTGTTTCTTTGGTTTTTGGGCACCAATCTCCTCCGAAACGAAAATTTTTCTGAAATATTTCGATAATTCAGATTTTAAAATTTTTTCATATTGGACTTCTTTGAAGCCATTAGTTATTATTGCCACATCGTATCGGCCATGAAGGTAATCCAATACTTTTCTGGCACCTTCAACAAGTTTTGTTTGCAGCGGCATCTCTTCCAGATAGGTCGCATTCACTATTGCCCCTCCAATATTTAAAGGGGTACCATTCTTCTCAAACGATTCTTCGAATCGTTGTACGCTCAAAACCTTTTTGGTCATTGACCCCTGTCGATAAAGATCCCAAAGGTTCGCATTTACTTCGCTGTAAATCTTAAAATAATCATCATATGAGCCAATTAAACCGAGTAATTGCAATTTATCCAACGCCACATAAAGTGCATCATACGAATTAGAATTAAAATCCCAGATTGTATTGTCAAGATCGAAAAACAGGTGAGTATATTTTTTATGGGGCATTAATGATTGAATTATATTTTGTGTGTTTTTTCTTTGTGAAATCTTTGTGTCCTCGTTTCTTCGTGGCTGAAGATTATCTTGGGACAATTCAAAGAAATAATTGCCGCAAAGTCTCAAAGTCACTAAGATACAAAAAGTTGAACAATTGTCTTATCTTGAATTAATTCATTGGCGTTATTTTCTGATTTCCGTATTAGAACATGCCTCATGTGAAAATAGTTTATTCCTCTTCCTTATCATTCAATTTTGGATCGGGTTTGCCTTCCAAAACGATCACAATTTCTCCTTTTATGGTTTTAGATTGAAAGTGAGCCAATACTTCTGTTACTGTTCCCCTGAAATTTTCTTCGAATAGCTTTGAAAGTTCGCGCGATACTGACACCCTTCTGTCGGGTCCAAAATACTCGGCGAATTGCTCAAGGGCTTTAACCAGCCGATAGGGTGATTCGTAAAAGATCATCGTACGTGTTTCGTCGGCCAACTCTTTTAATTTCTTTTGCCTCCCTTTCTTTTGAGGTAAAAAGCCTTCAAAGCAAAACCGGTCGCTCGGAAATCCGGAATTCACAAGAGCGGGAACAAAGGCCGTTGCACCAGGAAGGCACTCCACTTCTACTCCCATATTAAGACATGTTCGCGTTAAAAGGAAACCGGGATCAGATATTGATGGGGTGCCGGCATCGGAAATGAGTGCAATATTATTACCGCCAAGTATTTGTTCGGCAATGTGTTCGACAGTTCTATGTTCGTTGAATTTGTGATGAGATGAGAGACGCGTTGCAATATTATAGTGTTTTAGTAAAACTGCTGATGTACGCGTATCTTCAGCTAAAATAAGGTCTACTTCCTTTAATATTCTTATTGCCCTAAGGGTGATGTCTTCGAGGTTTCCAATCGGGGTTGGCACAAGGTATAATTTTCCCATTACCTAATTTGTAAAACGGCGTTTGACTAAAATCAGAAATTTCTGGCTCGCTTCAGTCTTGTTCCATTTAAAATTCATTTTTAAATAATCGACCGCCTCCTGTATCGTGGTCAGTTTATCCAGCGATGCAACGGTAGTCTCAAACTTTGCACTACTATTGGCGAATAATTCACGTATAAAAAGAAAGCGGTCGTTGATACCGATTCCGTCCCAAATACTATTGATCGGAATAATCTGAAATACTGTTTCTTCTTTTTCGATTGTGATGGCATCATTACTTATTTGCCGGGAATCACCTAAAGTTTCGTTCAACGTTTTCTTTACTTCTTTAAACTCTTCCGCGACTATTTCCCCTTTTTGATCCTGAATTTCCGAAACAATTGCTGTCGCATCTGAGGAAGGGGCTTCTTTTTCCTGGATTTCCGGAATAATAGGCTCAGCCGAATCTGTCAGGGGCTTAGGAGCCTCTTCTTCTTCTAAATTTGGACTTTCCGGTTCCAAATTAACTGATTCAGCAAATTCGTCAGGAGTATCGATGTGTTCTTCGGGTTCCATTTCACTAATAACAGGACTATCCATTTCAACATCAAATGGTTCAGCAGGTTCAACTAATGCTGAAAAGTGTTCATTATCTGTAATCGTATTAGTTGAAGTTTCAGGTATTTCATCGGTATTGTGTTGATCTGCAATGTTTAATTCGGAGTCATGAACTATTTCGGAAGAAATCAGATCGTGAAGATCCGGTTTCAGTTCGATTTTTTGTTTGTCTTCAGCATGTTCTTTTTCAATAAATTCAAACGGCTCTTGTCCTGAGTGTTGATACTCCGGAATTTCAATCTTGGGTTCTTCGGCAGGTTTATTGGCAACCGCGATATTTTCGTGTTGCACAGCTATTTTATGGAGTAATTCAAGTTCCCTTAGTAATGCTTTTGCGCGAACGAGCGCCAATTCAACTTCATCTGACAACGGCAGCGATTCCAAAGTAAAATCGCTTGTAATCCCTTCAAGGTGTGCAATATCGTCTTTGATTAACCTCAATAGTGTTTTTGCTTCCATCGTTCTTATTTTTTCGCAGCTAAAAATACGAAAAACCAAATGATAAAGGTTATTTTTGTTGTATGTTTATCGAAAGTAATCTTCCAAACAGCCGCAAACGCGGATGGATCGAAGTGATCGCAGGATCAATGTTCTCCGGAAAAACCGAAGAATTGATTCGAAGATTGCGTCGGGCTGAAATAGCGCGTCAAAAGGTTGAGATATTTAAACCCAGTATTGATGTCAGGTATTCTGTGACTGATGTGGTTTCGCACGATGAAAATACCATTCGTTCGACAGCTGTTGATAATTCAGCTACTATTTTGCTTTTGGCGGGCAATGTTGATGTTGTTGGCATTGATGAAGCGCAGTTTTTTGATGTTGGCTTGATCGATGTCTGTAATAAATTGTCTGACATGGGTATAAGGGTTATTGTTGCTGGTCTTGATATGGATTTCAGAGGAAAACCTTTTGGCCCGATGCCCGGATTAATGGCAAGTGCCGAATATGTCACCAAAGTTCATGCAATATGTATGCGCTGTGGAAACCTTGCCCATTTCAGTCATAGGCTTTCGGATGGTGAAAAACTGGTTGTCCTTGGCGAAAAAGGGGCTTACGAACCACTTTGCCGTGAGTGTTTTTTTGATTTAGGGCTTCCTGCCAATTAATAAGGTGGATTAGAAATAGTTTGTTAATACAGCATTTCAAAGCTTCTTTCGGTTGGCGACTCGCAATTGGCAATTCTATTAAGGCAATATTCCTCTTTCACCAAATCATGATTTAATACTTAGGCAATTGGTTAATGTAATTGCCAGAATAAAATTTCTCATTTCAAATACCATATCTTTTTGCCATATTTCCTTTATATTTTAGGTAAAGTTTATATAAGGTTGCAATAACCTATCTGTAATAAACGTTACAGTTAGATTACACAAAGGTTACAGAAACCTTACACAAACCATGAAGATGGTATTGTGAAGAAGTAATTATTTACCCTTAGAATTGTTTAAGATCTGTATATTATGATTTCATATTCGCTTCAAGAGATCAGTGCCATTATTAATGGACAGTTAATCGGACCTGATAATGCAATTGATCAGTCTATTAGGTTTCTGTCATTCGATAGTCGCGCTATACTCTCAGGAAAAGAGACCCTATTTTTCGCACTTAAAAGTGACCGAAATGATGGTCATCATTTTATTGAGGATGCAATATCACTTGAGGTAAATTCATTTGTTGTTGAAGATCTGCCTGCAAAAACCAAATTGAATGATTCAGTTCAGTTTATCGTGGTTAAAGATTCATTAGTTGCGCTTCAGAAACTGGCAGCTTTTCATCGCCAAAGATTTACTTATCCTGTAGTGGGAATTACGGGTAGCAATGGTAAAACCATTGTAAAAGAATGGCTTAGTGAGTTGCTAAGTCCTGAAATCAAAGTCGTAAGGAGTCCGCGCAGTTACAATTCACAGATTGGGAATCCGCTCTCTGTTTGGTTAATGGATCACCGGTTTGATCTTGCTATTTTTGAGGCCGGAATCTCAAAACCTGGTGAAATGGGAAAACTCGAGGCGATCCTGAAACCCGATCATGGTATATTTACCCACCTTGGGAAAGCACATCTCGAAAATTTCAGCTCTATTAAAGAATTGGTTGATGAAAAGATCAAATTATTTACAAATAGCACATTAATTGTATATTGCAGAGATTTCGAGTTGCTTAGCGAGGCTATTAATAAGGCATCTTTTACAAATAATCCTCAGTTTTTTAGCTGGTCAGACACTGATCATAGGGCTGATTTGGTGATTATTAAAACAACAAAAAACTCCGGATCTACGCTTATTGAAGGGGTATTTCAATCAGTTAAAAAATCGGTTACAATTCCTTTTAATGATGATGCCAGTATCGAAAATGCAATTCATTGCTGGGCATATTTGCTGGCAACAAATTGTAATTCTAAATCATTTAAAAACAAGTTTTTAAAGATTGCCCCAGTTGCAATGCGACTCGAACTGAAAAAGGGGATCAATGGATGCACCATTATTAACGATTCATACAATTCCGATACCGCATCACTTATTAATGCGCTTGATTTTACAGATCAACAGTCCGACTGCCGAAAAAAACGTTGTACGGTAATAATATCAGATATTCTCCAATCGGGCGAAAACCCCGAAATTCTGTATCGGGAGATTGCCGACTATATTCAGATGCGCCATATTGACCGGCTTATCGGTATTGGACCCGAAATCAGCCGGTTTGGATCATTGTTTGATACATACGAAAAGCTATTTTTCCCATCATCCGATGAGTTTTTACTACATTTTAGGGAGAGTGATTTCAATCAGGAGGTAATTCTGCTGAAAGGGGCAAGGCAATTCCGCTTCGACAGAATATCAAATGTTCTTCAGCAGAAAGTTCACCAAACGGTGATGGAAATTGATCTTGACGCAATGGTTTACAATCTAAACTTTTATCGCGAAAAATTAAACCCGGCGACCAAAATGATGGCAATGGTAAAAGCATTTTCGTATGGAACAGGATCGGTTGAAGTTGCAAAAGCACTGCAATACAGACGCATTGATTACCTTGCAGTTGCCATAGCTGACGAAGGTGTCGAACTAAGGAACAATGGAATTGAAGTTCCAATTCTTGTAATGAATCCTGAGGAACATGGTTTTGATGCGATGATAGAGAACCGCCTTGAACCAAATATTTACCGTTTTGAATTGCTTAAAAAATTCGACGAGGCGCTAAAGCGAAATGCTGTTAATAATTTTCCGGTTCATCTGAAAGTTGATACCGGAATGAAAAGGCTTGGATTCGATCACCCGGAGGAAATGAATAAGGTGGCAGAGTTTATCCGGAGCAACGACACCATGTATATTCGTTCGGTTTTCTCACACCTGGCTGTAAGTGATGATCCTGGCAATGACCGATTTACGCAATTGCAGTTCAAGCGGTTTAAGGAATATTGCGACATTATCATCAATCAATTCGATTATAAGATATTAAGACATATTTTAAATTCTTCGGGAATTGAGCGTTTTCCTGAAATGCAATTAGACATGGTTCGGCTTGGTATTGGGCTTTATGGAGTAAGTTCTTTCTTTCAGAGTGAATTACACAATGTGGCGACTCTTAAAACCACTATATCGCAAATCAGGATAGTCGAGGCAGGAGAAACAATTGGCTATGGTCGAAGAGGTGTATCCAATATGCGACTGACGATTGCTGTTTTGCCAATTGGTTATGCCGACGGACTTAACAGAAGACTTAGCAATGGGGTGGGGAAGGTATTGATAGGAGAATCAAAAGCCCCGATAATTGGAACCATTTGCATGGATATGTGCATGGTCGATATTACCGGAATTGCAGCCCGCGAAGGCGATCGTGCAATTATATTTGGTGAAGATCTGCCGGTAAGTGAAGTTGCCGAAACATTAGGAACAATTTCATATGAAATTCTTACCTCTATTGGGCAACGCGTGAAAAGGGTGTATTTCAAGGAATAAATTTTAATTAATGTAGTGGCGCACGGTCATGTAGAGACACATGGCCGTGCGTCGCTACAAATTTTAAAAAGGAGATCCTTCCGTAAGTTGATCGCCAGGTCTGCCGAAGCCGGAAGTTGGTAGTTTTACACCTGCTGACGCGAATTCGTCATTCATTTTTGATCGGTAAATTGCCTCTTTTTTACCTTCACCAAGATCATCGGGCATTGTTCCCATCGAGACTTCTTCAATATCAGTGAATTTAGCAAGAGAAGCTTTAAAGGCAAGCTGGACATCGCCGACAGAACCGTTACGATGTTTGGCAATAATAATCTCGGCAACACCGATTAACGAGTTTCCATCGGCATCCTGGGTGATTCCATAGTATTCAGGCCTGTGAATAAACATGACCATATCAGCATCCTGCTCAATTGCTCCCGATTCCCTTAAGTCGGAAAGCTGAGGGCGTTTCCCGTCGCGCGATTCGACCGAACGGTTCAACTGAGAAAGTGCAATAATAGGTACATTAATCTCTTTGGCGATGGCTTTGAGGTTTCGGGAAATTGTACTGACTTCCTGTTCACGGTTTCCCTTTACGTCACTGCCAGCTGTCATCAACTGCAGGTAGTCGACTACTACAATTCCTATGTCGTATTGCATCTTCAATCTACGACACTTTGCCCTGAATTCGAAGACTGATAAAGCAGGCGTATCATCGATGTAGAGTGGTGCGTTTTCGAGCGTTTTGATCCTTCTGTTAAAAAGTTCCCATTCCCAATCTTCGAGTTTGCCGCTTTTTATTTTCTCTGACCCAAGTTCAGTTTCGGCGGCAATTAACCTGTTAACCAATTGTATTGAAGACATTTCGAGAGAGAATACAGCTACAGGAACATTTTTAAGCACAGCCATATTACGGGCCATGGAAAGAACGAAAGCTGTTTTACCCATAGCTGGACGTGCTGCGATAATCATTAAATCGGTATTTTGCCAACCTGAGGTTATTTTGTCAAGCTTAGTAAAACCCGATGCTATTCCACTCAATCCGTCTGGTTTTTTTGCGTTTGCCTCAATTCTTTCGATGGCTTCGCGAAGCAATGGTTTTATCGGTTGCGACTCTTTCGAGATATTTCCCTCTGTTACTTTGAAGAGTGAGGCTTCTGCATAATCGATCAGATCGTCCAACTCCATGGAGTCGTCGTACGATTTAACCTGAATCTCGGATGCGATCCTGATCAATTCGCGTTGAATAAATTTTTGTGCGATTATTCGGGCATGGAATTCGATGTGCGCTGCTGAAGCAACTCGGCTGGTTAATTGTGTGATATAGATTGGACCACCTACTTCATCAAGTTCCTCCCTGTTTTTCAACTCCTGGGTAACCATCAGAAGATCAACAGGCTTTTCGTTAGCAACCAAATGCTGAATCACCTTAAAAATCTTCTGGTGTTCTTCCTTGTAAAAGCTTTCAGACTTAAGTATTGCTGCTACAGTAATATAGGCATCACGTTCGAGCATCAATGCTCCAAGCACTGCTTCTTCCACCTCGGGTGCCTGGGGTGGTATTTTCCCATACTGAGCATTCAATTGCTCAATGGTCATTTTTGATTTAGTCTTGTTACGGAAATTATTTGTTTCAGCTGGCATAACGATTATTTAGCAACAAAATTGTTTCAATTATTTTATAATTTTTGATTGAAATAGTGATTAATAGATAAAAAGCATAATGAACCTATAAACTATGATTCATTGAAGAAATGATGTCATTATCCTTCCAAAATTAACATTCAATTCCGGATAGTGAAACCAGGTAATGAGTGCAGAAAAAGGTATTGGTTCTCGATTCAGTCGATTGGGCTTCGAAGAATAATTATCAACAATTTAATGAACATGGTTATCCACAAATTGTTAAAATCTATTGATGTGGGTAAGTGCTTTAAAAACTGTAATCTGACTACTTAGTTTTTCAACCCTGATTGAATAATATCTGTCAATAAATCAGTAAGATTCATCCCCATTGCTTTGATTTGCTGTGGAATAAAACTTGTTTCGGTCATTCCTGGGACTGTATTGACTTCCAGAAAATAAAAGGTATCATCTTTGAGGATATAATCTATGCGCACAATACCGTTACAACTGCACAGGTCGTAAATTTGTGAAGAGAGTGCCTGAACTTTTAAGGTTAAATCTTCTGAAATTCTGGCCGGAGTTATTTCGTCGGCCATCCCAGGTATATATTTTGATTCGTAATTGAAGAACTCATTTTTAGGAATGACTTCTGTGACCGGTAAAACTAATTTACGCTGACCTGTTTTAACAACACCAACAGTAAATTCTTTACCGTCAATAAATTGCTCGATAATTGCTTCAGGGCTTTCATCAAGCGCTTTGTTCACAGCTTCTACTAAATCTTTAGATTCCTTTACTTTGGTCACACCAAAACTCGATCCTCCTGCACTTGGTTTTACAAATAATGGAAGCCCTAAAGATGCGATGATTTGATCTGCGCTATATTTTTCACCGATGGTTAATCTAACTGACTGAGCCATTGGAATTTTAAAACATCTTAAGTAGTTATTGCAAAAATATTTATTGAATGTCAATGCTGATGATTGCACGTCGCATGAAGAATACGGAATATGCAACATTTCGAAATAGCCTTGCAATAAACCATCTTCCCCGGGTGTTCCGTGAATGATGATGTAAGCATAGTCAATATTGTATTTTTGTCCATTAATTAAAAATGAAAAATCAGACTTGTCAATATTTGATAGTTTGTTTTCTCCATCAAGGACAATCCATTCTTCTCCCTTAATTCTAACTAACCAGGGGGTAAATAATTCCCGGTCTATTGCCTTTAATACATTGGCTCCGCTTCTGACTGATACGACATATTCTGATGAGTCGCCTCCTGCAACGATCGCAATATTTTTTTTACTCATTGCTTATAATTATTGATCTGAATCTCTGTTTGATATATAGTTGCGCCATTTATTAACTAACTGGCCTAAATTTTCGGGTAATTCGGAATCGAAAAGCATTTCCTTTTTGGTTACGGGGTGGATAAAGCCAAGAATTTTTGCATGCAGCGCTTGTCCCGGAATTAGTGAGAAGCAATTTTCTACAAATTGCTTGTACTTTGCAAAGGTTGTTCCTTTTAAAATTCTGTCGCCACCATATACGTCATCATTAAAGAGGGGATGACCGATATGTTTCATGTGTACCCTGATCTGGTGTGTCCGGCCTGTTTCCAGGACGCATTCGACAAGACTGACATATCCTAACCTTTCTATAACCCGATAGTGAGTTACTGCAGGTTTCCCGGTTAACCCATCAGGGTAAACTGTAAAAACCTGACGATTTTTAGTGCTTCGGCCGATATTTCCCTCAATGGTACCTTCGTCTGTAGCCAGATTTCCCCATACTAAAGCAACATATTTGCGTTTTGTTGTTTTATTGAAAAACTGAAGAGCCAGATTTAATTTGGCCAATTCGGTTTTGGCAACAACAAGTAAACCAGAGGTATTTTTATCAATCCTGTGAACCAAACCTGGTCTTGGATCATTCCCACCGTATAATTCCAAATCCTGATATTTGTATACTAATCCATTAACAAGCGTTCCGCTATAATTTCCGTGCCCAGGATGTACCACAAGACCGGCAGGTTTATTAATGATCATGAGCTGATCGTCTTCATAGACGATGTTCAATGGAATATTTTCGGGGATTATTTTAAGCTCCCTACGCGGGAAGTCAAGCATAATTGTCACCTCTTCGCCAGGCTTTACCCTGTAATTTCCTTTCACAGAAACTCCATTTACAAAGATGCTTCCTGCTTCGGCAGCAATTTGAATTCGATTCCGGGATGTTCCTTCAATCCGATTCGTTAAAAACTTATCGACACGTAATATTCCCTGCCCAGGATCGGCAATAAATCGGTAATGTTCAAATTGTTCGATCTCCTCACCGGTATCATCAGATTCATCCGTGTCAATATCATTGGGAATAGAATTCATCGAGGACTTTTAGTATTATTTTATTTCTGAATTGGCATTATCGACTTTCAGTCTTAACCATAAATCAACCGATAGTCCTGTCGAAATACGTTTTGTTGAATCGGGCATTGGTAACTGTTTCCAGACGATAGTATTTAACGTATCATCTGTTGTATGAATTGAGGAATCGTATATTATAGAACCGGCATTTAATGCTTTTTGCTTTAAGATTTCCCGGGCGGCATTTAAGGATAGGGCTGTAAGATCTGGTATGGTTGTTTCTCCGCCGGACATACTTTTACCTACGACTAAATCAATAGTTGAGCCGTTATTTAATCTTGAGCCGGGAGGAATCGACTGGCCATTGTATTTCTGTTCAAGAACGAGATCATTGAACTCTGATGGACGAAACTCTATATTTCCAAGTGCAAACCCTTTTGATTCGAGTAATACGCATGCCTGTCTCATAGATACATCTGTAAGCTTTGGGATTTCAGCTTGCTCTGGGCTTGAGGATGCTAATGTAATGTAGATGATTCTATTGGGTTTTATTTTGTGCCCGGCTGAAGGGTTTTGCTTTACAACTGTTCCTGGCCGTACCTCTTTACGATAGATCGTATCTTCAATTGAAAACCGGAGATTATCTTTGTCAGTGAGTGACTTAACTTCATTAATACTCAATCCTTTCAGATCTGGAGTGGAAATATTTTCTCCTTTATTGGTGTAGAATGAAAGCATTGCCATTGTAAGCCATATCAATATAATTGTCAGTAAAACAGCGATTCCAAAGTTTTTAAGGAAGATTTTGCTGGTGAAAAATTCTTTTAGCTGCATACGAGATATTTCAATATGTTATCATTTGGAGCAAAATTAATCCTAAACTTTCAATTAGAAAATTGTACAGTGCTTTTTTAGGAGAAAATTCCGTTGATGCTGGCTGCTGATTGGGTTTTATCAGCGGGCGAGGATGGAAAATAATCGGGATAAACACAAAAGGTAAAGAACGCAGTTCTTTACCTTTTGTTTGAAATTGTTGGTCAACAATCTTTTATCTCTTGTGGTGTGGTTCGTCCGAAACGCTAAGTTTTGCGCGGCCTTTTCTGCGACGAGCTTTTAAAACTTTACGTCCGTTGGCTGTAGACATTCTTTCACGGAATCCGTGTTTGTTTATTCTTTTTTTATTCGATGGTTGAAATGTTCTTTTCATCTCGGACAAGTATTTTTATTAATTTACACTGTTTTCTTCTATATTTTGGAGTGCAAAAATAAGTCTTTTTTCGTTTATGGCAAAACAATTTATGAATAAGAATAAATTTATTTCAAACGATTATTTGTTAATAGGCAGAAATACTACCTTTTTTGTTTCGAAAAATGGTTCATTAAAAAATGCAGAGATTTCGGTTACTTCGATAAGTCTCTTAAAATCTTTTATTTCCTCGTTTAAATCACCACCTTTTAAATAAATTATTCCATTTGGAAGTGCGTTGATTTGTTTGCGAGAAATGTTCTTTTTGACAAGTCCAACAAAAACGGGGAAAGTTGTTACTGCCCTTGAAATCACAAAATCAAATTCGGTCTTCATGTCTTCCACTCTGCCATTTATAGCTTTGACATTTTTAAGTTCAAGCTCTTCTGCAACAGCATTAACTACTTTTATCTTTTTCCCAATCGAATCGATAAGGACAAACTGGCAAGCTGGAAATAATATGGCAAGAGGAATTCCTGGAAATCCTCCTCCTGTTCCTACATCCAAAATTGCTGTGCCTGGTCTGAAGTCGATAATTTTAGCAATTGCAAGTGAGTGTAAAATGTGTTTCTCGTATAGTGAATCAATATCTTTTCGTGAAATGAGATTGATTTTCTCGTTCCAGTCACGATAAAGGGGACCCATTTTTTCAAAAATGATTATTTGCTCCTTTGTTAAATTGGGGAAATACTTTAAAATTTTCAGCATATTATTCAATGAAAAGATAAGTTAAGCAATGAGAATAATTTGTTTTCGTATGAGAGCTATTGGCTCTATTATTATGGGCAGCGACTACGCCTTGCATTTAAAACTTTCGAAATTAATATTTGGAAGCAGGAATCGTAGGAAATGAATTGAATGAATTGGGACTTTTACTACAAATCCTACTTTTAATACTTTCTATATTCAAAATTCAAAAAAGATCAATGGTAAACATTACAATTTAATAGCGATTCCGTTGTGCAGAAATAAATATCAGTAAATAAATAGGATGCATATCTAAGTTTTCAGAATCTCAAAGAAGAATTGATAAACGGCTTAGATAATTAAGGAGTTAAATATGCCATTACATTATACCCTTTACTTAATCGCCCAATTCGGTGTTTTTGAGAAGATCAAAAAGCATTTCACGTGATCGAAATAATTGTACCTTAACAGTCCCTATTGGAAGATCAAGCTCTTCGGCTATTTCAGTATAAGAATACTCTTTGAAGTAACGCAATTCCAGTAGCGTCCGGTAACGTGGCTTTAAAGTAGAAACAGCCTTTCGCAATAATTTGGAGTTTTGTTCTTTTATGAAAGCCTCTTCCGGTGAGTCAGATTCGGTCCTGACATTATAATTGTATTCGATACCAATGATTTTATCGTTTCCAACAACTGGTTCAAGAGGTACGGTAACTGCCCTTTTCTTTCGTAGATGATCAATTGCATTGTTTGAAGCTATACGGAAAAGCCATGTACTAAAGGCAAACTGAGGCTCGTATTGATTAATATTTGTAAAGGCTTTACCAAATGCTTCGATCGCAAGGTCTTCAGCATCAGTCTTATTATTTACCATCTTTAAAAGCATATAGTAGATTGCATCTTTATAGCGTTTCATTAATAGGGCATACGCTTTTTGATCTCCCGAACGGGCAGAACTAACTAACTCAAAATCATGTCTGGCATTATCCGAAAGATTAGGGTTTATTTCCATTTGCGCTTCTGACCGGTAAATAGCTGATTTAATGTTATGATATTATTAAAAAGTAGAATAATGGATCTAAAAAGTATCAATCCTGGGAAAAGATTTTTTTCGCCAAGCTTTTTCATTGCAACAATTCCCCAGACTAATTCGTGAATGATTTTTACTAACCAGATTCCGGCTACCCAAAATCGCCATGGTGAAAGAATCAAAAGAGCAATCATCAAACCATCAAAAACAAATCTGCTAACTGAATAAATCCATAAAAACAAACTTTGCCCGAATTTAAATTTTTTCTTTAATAACAATTGTTTCTTTTTAAAGTTCATTCCATCATACCAATCTAAATCTCCAACATATGATACTGCAGTTGACCGATTAATGAGGTAAACTGAGTTTGAGCGATTCGATATTTTGTTCATGTACAATTCGTTTTCGCTAAACGGAGAATCAAGGACCGCAGCAAAGCCTCTTCTACTCAGAAATTGTTCACGTTTGTATGCTATATTCATGTCATTAACAGGCATTGGTAAACCAAGATAGCGAGCTGATCCATAAAGAATAAATGAATCGAAATTTTCGTACCTGATAAATTTTCGCATCGATCCATATGTGTTTGTATATTTTACAAATCCAAACGCTGCTTCTGTTTTAGCATTCAACCCTTCAGCGTATGATTTTAACCAGTCCTTACCCGATACCCGACATAATGGATTCAAGAAAACGAGCCATTCTTTAGATGCTGCCCTGATCCCAATAGTGATTGCCAAAGCATTAGGGAAATCGGTCTCTTGAATAATGCGGCTCGTTTTAAGTTTATTAGTTTGTAATTTCAGTTCATTGAGATACCATTCTGTCCCGTCGAAGGAACAATCATCAACAACTACAACTTCAAAATCGGGATATTCCTGTTCGAGAAGCGACGGTATAAGTTCTCTTAGGTTTTCTTCGTAATTTCTTGAAGGAATAATAATTGAGATCGATGGATAAGCAGGAGACTTATCTTTCTTTTTACCGCTTAAGCTGAAGCGGGCCATCAAAATTTGATAAAACAATTGTACAAGAAACATCAATATAAATCCGAAGAGCAGCGCCAGTTCTGTAACACTAAATGAAAACCCAGTTATTTCAATCATAATTATTTCATGGAAAGTGCTCAAAATTACAATTTGGCATCAGAAATGTAGTGTATTTTCATTAATTCTTAACGATTTTTTCACCTTTAATGATATTCTTTCATAATGACTATCTTTACGCCGCGAAATTTTGAAAATGAAATTTGAACTTCAATGCACAGCTCCGTTATCAAAAGCACGGGCAGGTAAAATAGAAACAGCACATGGTCAAATAGATACTCCGATATTTATGCCGGTGGGTACGCTGGGGTCGGTGAAAGGTGTCCATTTTAAGGATCTAAAAGAGGATATTAATGCACAGATTATACTTGGTAACACTTACCATTTGTATTTACGGCCAGGCGTCGAAATTATCGAAAAAGCTGGAGGACTTCATAAATTTATTGGATGGGACCGGCCAATTCTAACAGATAGTGGCGGTTTTCAGGTTTTCTCGCTTGGTGATATCCGTAAGCTGACTGAAGAAGGCGCCCGTTTTCAATCGCATATTGATGGTTCACGTCATCTTTTTACTCCTGAAAATGTTATTGATATTCAACGTTCTATTGGAGCCGATATCATAATGGCATTCGATGAATGCACACCTGGTGATGCCGATTATGATTATGCCCGTAAGTCATTGGAATTGACCCAACGGTGGCTCGAGAGATGTATTAGGAGATTTGGGGAAACCGAATCGAAATATGGTTATTCTCAATCGTTATTCCCTATAGTTCAGGGGTGTATTTATGCAGATTTGCGTATAAAGGCTGCTGAACATGTAGCCTCATTCGACAGCGATGGTTATGCCATTGGTGGACTTTCGGTAGGTGAAAAGGAAGCTGATATGTACGAAATGATTGAAGTTGTTAATGAAGTTCTTCCTCTTAACAAACCTCGATATCTTATGGGGGTGGGTACTCCGATCAATATCCTTGAGGGGATCGATAGGGGAATTGATATGTTTGATTGTGTGATGCCAACACGAAATGGCAGAAATGGCATGCTATTTACGCGTAATGGTATTATCAATATTAAGAATAACAAATGGCGGGATGATTTTTCGCCAATTGATCCCGAAGGAACTTCTTTTGTCGACCACCAATATTCTAAGGCATATCTGCGTCACCTATTTCAGGCAAAAGAGATGCTGGGTGCCCAGATTGGAAGTATTCATAACCTTGCATTCTACCTTTGGCTTGTAGGAGAAGCGCGCCAACAGATTTTGGACGGCACTTTTAAGGTATGGAAGGAAATGATGGTCAAACAACTTGGGAAACGTTTGTAAGGCTATAGTTTATTATTAAATAAAATATAAAAAGGATGGTCATTAAATTTATTTCAAGGATCGACCAGTACATTATTAAAAAATACCTGGGAACCTTTTTTCTTGCTATTGCTTTGATAATAAGCATTTCAATTATTTTTGATATTTCTGAAAATATTGATGATTTTATTACAAAAAAGGCACCCCTACGTGCTATTGCCTTTGACTATTATTTAAATTTTATCCCCTATTTCGCCAACCTTTTCAGTGCGTTGTTCACTTTTATTGCTGTAATTTTCTTTACCAGCAAGATGGCTTACAACTCTGAGATTATTGCAATTCTTGCAAGCGGGATTTCGTATAAACGGTTTATGCGTCCTTATATGATAGCATCAGGTATTATCGCTGGAATGTCGTGGATTCTGGGGAACTTTGTAATTCCTGCTTCTACCGAAGCTCGTGTTAATTTTAGAAATACTTATATCAAAAATGAATATATTAACAGTGACAAAAATATCCATCGTCAGTTGGAGCCGGGGATTTTTGTTTATATGCAGAGCTATAATAACAGACTTGACGTAGGTTACCGGTTTTCAATTGATCAGTTTGAAGATAGAAAACTGGTTTCGAAATTAATAGCAGAAAGTATTAAATGGGACAGGGATAAAAAGAAATGGGTGATCCAGAATTATTATATTCGTGATATGCATGGACCTCAAGAAATTATCAAAACTGGTACTGCCATTGATACTACACTTCGGATGTTACCAGGCGACTTTGGGCAACAAAATAGTAAGGAGGAAACCATGGACTACAAACAAATCCATGCTTATATCAAGGATCTGAAACTTAGGGGTGTAGATAATGTAGCCCGCTATGAACAAGAAAATTATCGTAGGACAGCCGGTCCGATAAGCACATTTATTTTGACAGTAATTGGTGTTTCGCTTGCGTCAAGACGGATGAGAGGGGGAATGGGCCTTCATTTGGGTCTTGGCTTGTTGTTAAGTTTCTCATATATCATGTTTATGCAAGTCTCTACCATATTTGCTGTAAAAGTTGGATTCAATACCCTACTTGCAGTATGGCTTCCCAATATTATCTATTCGTTGATTGCAATTGGCCTTTACAGATGGGCTTCAAAATAGTTAGAACATTTTACCGATATAGTCTATTCTTTGATTCATAAAGAATTAGTGAAGTTTTATTTTGGAATCAGGTAGTTAAAAGTATAAAATGTTGTACTTTTGTAACCGGATTTTTAAGACCAAACAAAGTTTGACTCTGGTAATAAACGATGAATTAGTAATTTAAAACGCACTTATGTCATTTAAGAGAAACATCCTTGACCTCCGGAAAAGAAAAAAGGAGGCCCAGCAAGGAGGTGGCGAAAAAGCTATTGAAAAGCAGGTAGCCATGGGCAAAAAGACCGCCCGCGAAAGGATTAAAGCCATTCTTGACGAAAATTCTTTTCACGAGTACGATCTCTTTGTTGAACACACAGGCCGTGATTTCGACATGGAGAAAAAAGTATTACACGGTGATGGTGTCATTATTGGAACCGGAACTATGTACAATCAGCCTGTTGCGATTTATGCCCAGGATTTTACTGTAGCAGGAGGTTCACTGGGACTTATGCATGCCCGTAAGATTACAAAAATTATGGATCATGCGTTAAAGATGCGTGTTCCACTTATCGGGATTAATGACTCAGGCGGTGCACGTATTCAGGAAGGTGTTAACTCACTTGCCGGATATGGTGAAATCTTTTACCGTAACACGATTGCTTCAGGTGTAATTCCCCAGATTTCTGTTATCCTGGGTCCATGTGCAGGTGGTGCCGTATATTCACCAGCACTTACCGATTTTGTATTTGTGGTTGAGAATATTTCGAAAATGTTTATCACAGGTCCCGGTGTAATCAAAAGCGTACTTGGCGAAGAAATTTCGATGGAAGAGCTTGGTGGCGCTATGGTTCATAGTGAGATAACCGGTAATGCCCATTTCTTTGCGAAAAGTGAAGACGAGTGTTTTGAGCAAATCAAGAAACTGATTACTTTCATTCCGTGGAACAATGCGCAAAAAGCACTTAAATTTCCGATACAGGAACCGCTTTTAAAGAAAAGCATTGAGGAGATTGTACCGGTTGATCCGCACAATCCTTATGATATTCGTGATATCATCAAAGCAGTGACTGATGGATCGGACTTCTTCGAAATTATGGAATATTTTGCGAAGAATATTGTTATTGGTTTCGGTAGGATTCAGGGAAATACGATTGGATTTGTGGCCAATCAGCCTATGTATCTGGCAGGAGTTCTTGATTGCGACAGTTCTGATAAGGCTGCCCGTTTTATCAGGTATTGTAACGCATTCAATATCCCAATTGTAACCCTTGAAGATATGCCAGGTTATTTGCCGGGCGTCGATCAGGAACATGCCGGTGTAATCAGACACGGTGCAAAACTACTGTATGCTTATAGTGAGGCTACTGTTCCAAAGGTAACGGTAATTATCCGTAAAGCTTATGGAGGAGGATATATTGCAATGAATTCACGACATCTTGGAGCAGACTTTGTATTTGCATGGCCAACTGCAGAAATTGCAGTAATGGGCCCTGAAGGCGCTGCAAATATTGTATTCAAGAAAGAGATTGACGAAGCAGAAAATCCTGCAGAAATGCGCAAGCAAAAGATACAGGAGTACAAAGATAAGTTTGCAAATCCATTTGTTGCAGCGTCGAAGGGTTATATTGATGAAGTGATTGAACCATCAGAGACAAGGGCAAGATTGATTCATTCACTCGAAGTTTCGGGCAGTAAAGTTGATCAGCGTCCTGCTAAAAAACATGGTATTCCACCATTCTGATCGAAACATTTGCGAAATAAAAATTAGTTATGGAAGAAAATAATTCTAAGTATCAGGATTTTGTAGTTAACAGTGCCAAATATCTGACATTGACAACTACGAAATTTGATAACCGTAAAAAGTGGCAGAAGTCCGATCCTAAAGAGGTTCGTTCAATTATTCCAGGTTCTGTGATTGAGATTTTTGCAATTCCCGGAAAGAAATTCAAGGAAGGTGATGTGCTATTGACGCTTGAAGCAATGAAGATGTACACGAAGGTACAAATGCCTTTTGATGGTGTAATCAAAAGTGTCAATGTTGCGAAGGGTGACCGGCTTCCTAAAAATACGGTGATGATTAACATCGAATAAAAAAAAGGGCTGCCCGATAGAGGAGGGCACTGAAAAAGTATCCCTCATAAAAATAGTCCGCTGAAAATTAGCTGGCAGATGAAGACCTATCCTTCATCTGCCAGCTTTTTTTCTATCAGTGCGAAGTGCAAATTTTTATATCAAAAGTG
>Ga0209697_10000724_pt1 | contig 54262 bp, 51 predicted proteins | sample AliMusrvi5mmetaG_FD_184115 | JGI IMG/M metagenome (GOLD analysis project Ga0209697, IMG submission 184115) | Freshwater lake bacterial and archeal communities from Alinen Mustajarvi, Finland, to study Microbial Dark Matter (Phase II) - Alinen... | ecosystem: Environmental > Aquatic > Freshwater...
GTCTAATGGGTTTTGTTTATGTTTTATCCGGTGGTATCAATACAGCAGCGATTAAGAGCAATCCAATTGCCGATCTTTACGGCTGGAAACTGGCCGGCCAAAAAGCAGCGGAACTTGTGCGAGCAAATCAGGTTCAAGGGATTGCTGTTCAGAATTGGACCCTCGGCAGCCGCATTGCTTGGTACGCTCATCCTTTGCCTATATTTATTCTTGATCAACGCCAAGACCAGTTTGATCTCTGGTTTGGGGAGCTCCCTTTAGGTAGCTCAGTTTTGTTGGTCAATTGGACTGGTATGCCATTTAATCAACCAACACTAGATAAGCCCATCGACGGGCCTTCAGGCGAGAAGTTCGCCTTTGGCGAATGCAAACCCATAGAGCACATTGCCATTGAGCGATTTGGCCAAAATTTATCCAGTTTTGAATTTAGCCTATGTAGTCATTGGCAGAAAACGGGTTTACGGCAGTAATTCTTTAAATTCAAGGGCTAAGCAGCCTAAAGCATTATCCTTAGGCCTATGAATCCTCAATCCTCAGCCACCCCCAGCCCCAGCACTGGGTGGAAGTCCCTACTGAAGAAAGCCTGGCCTACGATCCGGATTTTGCTGTCGATAGCCCTGCTTTGGAAAGCAACTAGTGGCATCAATTGGGATGCCCTCATCCACTCCGAGATCCAAATGCAGCCCTTATGGTTTGCAGCAGCGGGTGGGGCTATCCTGTTGGCTTTTATTTGCGGTGGCTTGCGTTGGGGAATGCTCATGCGACAAGTTGGTTTTCGTGCAAGTCTCAAGGATTATGTCGCCCTGTACTTTGCCGGTGGTCTCATCAATCAAGGTTTACCTAGTACCCTTGGTGGTGATAGCTACAGGGCAATCACAGCGAGTCATCTAGATGGTCAAGGTCACTTTACTGAGCAGAAAGTCTTAGATGAAGAACTTCATCACGCAGTGGATCTTGAACACGCAAAACCCAAGCTGCGTTTGAGTTTTTCAATGGTTTTTGTCGATCGGCTGCTCGGCCTTGCAGGCAATAATCTATTGGGCGCCCTAGGATTAATTGTGGGTGGAGCAACCTTAGCCAGCTGGGGAACAAGCTTGGGCTATGCCCTTATGACGATAATGATTTTCTCGGGCCTATTCATTGCTTTTATTTTGGCCTGGACCCCTGCTCGCAATCTTTTGCAAAAGTTTCTAATGAAATTGAATTTGGGTGATGCTCTGCCTGGTATCCGTTTTGCTTTTTCTTGGCCAATCAATGTTGGACAAGCAGCAGTCGCCATGAGCATTCATTTCTTTACAATCCTGGCACTGGGTTTTTGTCTCAAGGCTTATGGCGCAGAAGCTCCCTTGGAAGGCCTCATGATTGGCTTACCAGCCCTCAGCTTATTGTTAATGCTGCCAATTAGTATTTCTGGATGGGGCTTACGAGAAGCCACCCTCTCTTCTGTGCTAACCCTCTGGGCAGTTAATCCTTCTGTGACCGTGCTAGCCTCGATTAGCTATGGCGCATTAACTGTTTTATGTGTTTTGCCCGGTGCATTTATTCTATTAAAACGAAAGTCTTCTCTTTAGAGCCTAACTATGAGTATTAGTGTCAATACCATGCGTGCCATCGACCACTGGGTTGGTGTTCCTTTGTGCGCCTTAGTCAGCCCTCTCGTCGCATTAGTCGACCGCATTAAGAGCCTCTTTACGCCTACGCTTGAGGCTCCTAAAAAATTACTCTTTATTGAATTATCCGAAATGGGTAGCGCTATTTTGGTGGACCCAGCGATGCGTAACGCTCAAGCTCGTGGCGCAGAACTATTTTTCTTAATCTTCAAGAGCAATCGCGCCAGCCTATCTTTACTTAATACCGTTAAGCCGGAGAATATTTTTACCATCGATTCTTCCAGCTTGGGTGGCTTAATTAAAGATACGTTGCGGTTTTTATGGATTGCGCGCTGCCACAAAATTGATACCGTCATTGATCTCGAGCTCTTCTCTCGCTTCACCGCCCTGCTCACTGGCTTATGTGGTGCCCAGCGCCGAGTCGGCTATCACATCTTTCATGGTGAAGGCTTATGGCGTGGCACGATGTTGACACGCAAGGTCCATTACAACCCGCATATTCACATAACTAAGAATTTCCTATCCCTGATTCATGCGGCTTATGCCAAAGAGATTGAAGTGCCTTTTAGCAAGATTCAGATTTTGGATTCGGAAGTGCGACTTGAACAAGCCATCATTGATACTCAGGTCAAGAATGCAGTGCTCGAGCGAATTGTAAAGTTGGCCAGTTCCGCCGGCATTCCTTTTGCTCATGGTAGACAACGTCTGATTCTGATTAACCCCAATGCCAGTGATTTGCTGCCGCAACGTCGCTGGGCTCAAGCCCGTTTCTCCGAATTAATTCAATCTATCGCAAAGCGTTACCCCGATGATTTGATTCTGATTACAGGTTCACCCGCTGAGATTGCCTATGTAGAAACTGTTCGGTCGGTTGCTAATGTTGCGCATGCCCTCAATTTTGCAGGGCAAGTTAGCTTCTCAGAACTACCTGCTCTCTATACTCTGTCGGATGTCATGGTGACCAATGATTCTGGTCCTGGACATTTTTCTGCAGTGACGCCTTTGAGAACGATCGTATTGTTTGGACCAGAAACACCTGCACTGTATGGTTCATTAGGCAACTCGATTTCGATTACAGCGAACTTGGCTTGCTCGCCTTGCGTCAGTGCTGCTAACCACCGTAAGACACCCTGTCATAACAATGTCTGCATGCAAGCCATTAGCGTTAAGCAAGTGATGGAAAAGGTCGAGTTGCAGTTACAGGCAGCCGATCTCGCTAAGCAAGCTTGATTCCATGACATATCAGCGCCCTTCTTTGTTGGTATGTTGTGCGCCTGTTCTACCCTTAGCATTAGGCTTGCTGATCTACTTTGGTGGTATCCAGAACAGCATTTTTCTATTCATCAATCAAATCACACAGAATGTTCCCGATCGAATTTGGGCGGGCCTGACCTTTTTAGGAAATGGCTGGGGCACATTTGCGCTTGCCTTTCCTTTACTCTTGTTAGCCCCACGCTTACTCAGTGCTGGCATCTTTGCAGGATTATTGGGCGGCTTAGCCATTGCCATTCTCAAACCACTGGTGAACTTACCTAGACCCGCAAGTGTTTTGGCTAGCGGTGACTTTCATCAAATTGGCGAAGCTCTACTTTATAACTCCATGCCATCAGGCCATACCTTAACGGCCTTCGCCGTCGCAAGCGGTCTTTACTTTGCTTGTGAAATCGATAAGCGCAAGCCTTTGCTCTGCTTATTTGCCTTAGCATCTCTGGTTGGTTTATCCCGCAGCGCGGTGGGTGCCCACTGGTTAAGTGATGAGTTCGTAGCAGCTGCAATTGGTCTTTGGTGCGGAATCCTCGGCTCTTTTCTGGCTAGCTTGATTCCCGATAGTCAACTGTTCTTGAGTAAGTGGTGGCCCCGCTTTATTGCACTGTGCGGCTTATTGACCATCTACCCTTTGCTCACCCAAACCATGGATTCGGAGTTAAATCACTCTTTGCAATATGCCTGCGCCCTACTGATTGCAATTACCTTAGCGCTCTTTGTGCAGGCACAGCGCACTCAGTCCAGTCGCTAATTCATGTTTAGTTATCGACACGCCTTTCATGCAGGCAGCCATGCTGACATCCTCAAACATATTGTTCTAATTCAACTTGTTAGCTATCTTCAAGAAAAAGAAGGGGCTCTAACGATCATTGATACTCATGCTGGAGCTGGTATCTATAGTCTTAGTGATGGCTTTGCTGCCGTGAGCAAAGAAGCTGAGGGTGGTATCTTTCGCTTAAATCAATACTTTCAATCTTCAGATCATTCAGTCTTCACAAGTAGCATTAGTGAATATATGCAGGCGATTGCCTCTGAAAATCCGAATGAAGAGATTGCCTTTTATCCTGGCTCCCCTTTTATCTTGGCAAAAATGTTGCGCCCACAGGATCGATTGAAACTCTTTGAGCTTCATCCCAAAGAAATTGACTTGCTACGCCACAATGTGCAGCAGCTCCCACAATCTAAGCAGATTGATATTTATCACGAGGATAGCTTTAGTCGATTAAAAGGTTTAGTTCCCCCGCCAAGCCGCCGCGGACTCGTTCTGATTGATCCATCTTATGAAGACAAGCAAGACTATCGATATTTAGAATCCGCCTTAGAAGAAGCCTTAAGTCGCTTTGCTACGGGCTGTTATGCCATTTGGTATCCGATTCTATCCAGAAGAGAGGCAGCTGCCCTACCTGATAGATTGCAGAAAATCGCCGCTGCTCATAAACGGTCTTGGCTGCAAGCTGAGTTGAGAGTGGAGAACTCTCCAGGAGAGCGACGGCTACAAGCCAGCGGTATGTTTGTTCTGAATCCCCCTTGGACTCTTGAGAGCCGCCTTAAGGAGACCTTGCCCACCCTGGTTAAAGTCTTGGGTCAAAACTCAGGGGCGGAGTTTATCTTGAAGAACGTTGAAAACTAAAGATCACTTCGACTCTGGTCGATAGTCAAACATGATTTCACTACGGCGTAAGAAAGGTAAAGTCCATGGTGGGTTGTAACGTGCAAATTGCGCTGGTCCAATAGGTGTCAAACGTTTTTCCGCCATCCAATCTTTAAGCTCAGTCGTCTTCGCCTCTACCTTGCTATAGGTACTAAAACCAGAGAAAGTAATCACTGCTTTATTTTCTGCTGGAATTTTTTTAAGTTGGACCTGCTCATCCACCGGCGTAGGCAGAGTACTCAGCTCAAAAGAGCTTGGCATCACAAAGGCTACTAGCCACTCATTGGTTCCTTCGTTGATTAAGACTGGCGAACCCATTGCAGCAGATTCAGCTTTAGGTTCGACAATGACTGGAATGGTCATCTCAATTTTTTCTTTAGACTGATTCTTACCAAAGATATAAGCTGCAATGAGTCTGAAGCCGGCGCTGGAGGCCTCACTCATATCACCCTTCACCCTCACCTCAGCAATGATCTTTGGCTCGTAGGCTCGGAGTTCAAATGGGCCAGACTGCTCAAGCACACTATATTTTGGCTCTTCAATTGCCATAACTGCTCCTGAGAAAAGGATTAATCCAGCTAAACAGATCTGTAGTAACTTTTTAGTTTGACTCATTGAGAGCTCACTTACCATTTGGACTGCAATACAAAGCCAGAGGAGTTGTAACTTAATTTACCGCTGGCTCCAACAGGTAAAGTTACCTTATTTGCTTGATGGCCAAACGGTAAATCCGTTAAGAGCGGAATACCTTCGGGCAGACGCTTGCGCAGATGCTCAAAGACCATATGGAGATCATAGCCCTGATCATAGTCAAAAAGGCGATATGCAGAAAATCCACCTAATAAGACGGCGCTTTGGGAACCCAGAATACCCGCATCCAGTAATTGCATTAAATTACGTTCGATTCGATAAGGATGCTCGTTCACGTCCTCTAGAAACAGAATGCCGCCCTGTATTTGCTTTTGCGCTGGGAAATAGGGAGTTCCAACTAGGCTGCACAGAATCGTTAAATTGCCACCCCAGAGGGTTCCAGTTAGCTCTCCTGCGGTAGATTTACCTAAATAACTCTGCTGAGCCTCTACTTTGCAATCCAATTGACGATCCTGAATCGCTGCCTGAAAGTGTTTCCACATCAATGGGTCAGGGATAATTTCAGCTTGGCTCTCTTTAGGCCCAAAGTCGTAGTTGAGCATAGGGCCCGCTAAGGAGACTGCGCCAGTTTTTGCCAGTAAACCCAACTGGAAGACAGTAAAGTCGCTATGGCCACATACCTGAAGTCCATTTTGAATGGCGTTTGCAATTTGCTGCCATTCAATATCGGGCAATAAGCGGTGTAAGCCATATCCACCTCGCATGGCTAAAACAAGATGCTCTCCAGAGAGCTTTCCGATTTGATTGAGCTCAGATAGGCGCTCTGCATCTTTTCCAGAGAAGCGCTGATGTCTTCGCTCAACGCAATCGGTATTTTGAACCTCAAAACCTTGCCGCTTAAACCATTCAATAGCAGCAAAAGGACTTTGCGGTTCTGGGTTTGCGCCTGAAGGAGCAATTACATGAATTTTTTTCAACGCCGCTCCTTAAAGAAATCTTTTAGCACTTGACCGCATTCCGACTCTAGTACGCCACCATCGACTGTTGTCTGATGATTCAATTGATTGATCGAGAAAATATCCACCACACTGCCAGCTGCACCAGTCTTAGGGTCTCGAGCACCAAATACGACTCTATCTACTCTAGCATGGAGCATCGCCCCGGCACACATCACACAGGGCTCTAGAGTGACGTACAGGGTACTGCCAGGCAAGCGATAATTTTGTATCTCACCAGCAGCAGATCTGAGGGCCAGCATTTCTGCATGCGCACTTGGATCGTGATTACCAATAGGACGATTAAATGCTTTAGAAATGACTGCCCCGTTATGGACCAAGACCGCGCCAACTGGAACCTCCCCAGCTTGAGCAGCGAGTTTGGCCTGCTCCAATGCTTGCATCATGAACTGGTGATCAAGCTCGCTAGACATGATTAAGGACGATGGACGTCTGCCCAGCAATTGGGGGTTTCATAAAGCCGAATCGCTGTGAGTTGTAAGCGTCCAGCAAAGGCTTTATCAAATAGCGGAGATAAGATGTTGAACGCAGCTTGTGCCAAGTTTTCCACTGTAGGGACATGTTCCATAACTACCGTCTTGTGATTGGGCAAACTGTTCAGAAAATCCACCAAGCCTTGGTCTTCTTTGGCTACTAAGAATGCATGATCCCATGGCTCAACAACGTATTGATTACTCAAACGTTTGATATCAGCGAAGTCTAAGACCATGCCGTCATCGGCTTGACCTGGATGATTAGCAATTTCGCCCGATAAGGTAAGCTCAATCGCGTAGCGATGCCCATGAAGATGTTTGCACTGGCCATCATGATTTGGAATGCGATGACCTGCATCAAACTCAAGTCGACGGGTAATAGATATGGGTGCTGGCTTCATGAGGAATTGTTTTTCTGTGAATATTTACCGAATGCCAATTATCTTATGAGTTTGCATGCTCAGACGCCATAATGGGCGTTTTTGACACAGTTGAATGGCTAATTGGGTATTTTCTGCCAACTGAGCGCCATCCATCGGCTGCAAAAAGCGATTACGGTAATCCATTTTCTCAAAGCGGCCGAGTAAATTTTCTAGATTGTCATGTCCTACCTGTGGAATAACCAACTTCATTTCGTCTGCTTGAAGTACAACCAAGTCAGCCCCTGCTTTAGGACTTACGCAAACCCAGTCAACACCTGCAGGCACCTTGAGAGTGCCATTAGTTTCAATTGCTACCTCAAAAGCCTTGTGATGAAGCGCATCAATTAAAGCTTTATCCAACTGGAGCAAAGGCTCTCCACCGGTGAAGACAACGTAACGTTGTTGTGGGCCAGCCTTAGTTGAGAGCCACGCAAGTTCAATTGCAGCAGCTAGGCTTTCGGCAGTTTCAAACTTTCCACCACCATCACCATCAAAGCCTACAAAATCAGTATCGCAAAACTGGCAGACTGCAGTAGCTCGATCTTCCTCGCGCCCACTCCACAAGTTACATCCAGTGAAACGACAAAAGACTGCAGCTCGCCCCGTATGTGCGCCCTCACCTTGTAGGGTTGGAAAAAGTTCTTTAATGGTATACATAGTCAATCAAGTGGAAGTGAGCTTATTTCCAAGAGAGCAGCTCGCTTTCTAAATAATCTTCAAAGAGGGCTGTTCCAGCGGTAACACCAGAAATCACATACCTCCCCCAACTTCTTCTAATAACCCAACGTCCAATTTTAGGAGATAGCCAAACATCCTCATCGCGCCAGTTAGCTAAACGAGAGAAATCATTACTTTGAAATTGTGGCGCGCTACTGTGGTACTTCAGAGTTAAAAAATTCCCCGCAGGGACTTGTTCGCTTTCCCAAGCCTGGGCATCAATATTTAAACCCCAATAATAAGAGTTATCGGGATAACCAAGGACCTCATAACGGGTTCGATAAAAGCCAGACCAGCCTACTCTTAATTCTTCCGGCCAGAGGGGTATCGTCTTTTGAAATTTTTGGGGCGGATTCCAGTGAGGGTCTTGCAATACATATCCCCAAGGTTTCTGAATCTCATCTGGCAAAGCGCCGAATTTTTGACTAAGGCGGGATATGCGAACCTGATCACCTACCGACACTACTGTTTCAGTAATGGTATCAATTGATAAGCTATTAAAAACATTTTTGATGTTGTACACCCACTGCTGACCGACCTGTGGTGGCCTCATATGAATATCAAAAGGCTGAGGTTCACTTACCCCTTGCGGAAATGGCAATGAAGAGAGGCACGCAACCGGAAGACTTGCTGCCGTGAGCAGCAATGCTCTGCGCCCTAGGTTTACTTGTAACTCTGAAGTTGCCACTGGGTAGTATTTTCAGGGATAGGGATATTTTCAGCCCCAGTAATGCAGGATCCCGTTGACTCACGGGCAACCCAACGACCAATTTGCGGGGCAAACCAAATGGTTTCTTTACGTACGCAATCCACTTTATTGGGATCAGCATTTTCAAAATAAATCAGGTTCTGGAAACGCAGTGCAGTAAAGGTTCCGGCTGGAACAGTAATTTGCTGCCACCCATTGGAGCTCATATATAAATTCCAGTTATAGAAATTGCCATCATAGCCAGTGATTTGATACTTTGTATTAGCTTGCTTACTCCAATTGCCTGAAAGATTTTGTGGCCATAAAGGAATGGCTGGGCTGTAGCTAATGACTCGAGTCCAATGGGGATCAGTAGAGATCATTCCCCATGGTCCCTGGATTTCTGAAGGTAATTGACCACCATCAGCAGTTGTTCTGGTGATCGTGATCTGAGCGCGAACGCTAGAGACTCGCTCAGTAATGATGCCCAATTCTTTGCCATTAAATACATTCTTCTTAGAGTAAACCCATTCTTGACCCACTTGAGGAGCGCGCACGGTTGGCAAAGGGTTAGGAGTAGATATTGAGTTACCTGTCTCGTAACCCAACGGAGCTGCGCAAGCAGTAATGGCCAAAACCCAAGTAAGGATAGAGATGCGCTGTAATAGATTCATATGATTTATTCCCACTCTATGGTTGCTGGTGGTTTACCGCTAATGTCGTAGACCACTCGATTGATGCCACGCACTTCATTGATGATGCGATTGGAAACCTTGCCCAAGAGTTCGTGTGGCAAGTGAGCCCAATGTGCAGTCATAAAGTCTTGGGTTTGTACAGCTCTTAGGGCAACAACATACTCATAGGTTCTACCATCACCCATGACGCCAACCGATTTCACTGGCAAGAAGACTGCAAAGGCCTGACTGGTTAAGTCATACCAGGATTTTCCACTTTGCTGATCAATCGTATTGCGTAGTTCTTCAATAAAGATGGCATCAGCACGTTGTAATAATTTGGCAAACTCTTCTTTTACTTCGCCCAAGATACGAACACCAAGGCCAGGACCTGGGAAGGGGTGGCGATAGACCATCTCTCTTGGCAAGCCAAGAGCAAGGCCAAGCTCTCTCACTTCATCCTTAAATAATTCGCGTAAGGGCTCTAATAATTTGAGATGCATATCTTCTGGTAAACCGCCCACATTATGGTGGCTCTTAATCGTATGCGCGCCCTTCTTGCCTTTACCTGCAGACTCAATGACGTCTGGATAAATCGTTCCCTGGGCTAACCATTTCGCGTTTTTAACCTTAGCTGATTCACTCTGGAAGATTTCAACAAATTCCTTGCCGATAATTTTTCGCTTAGCTTCAGGATCAGCAACACCAGCAAGCTCAGACATAAATTTGGGGGCAGCATCAACCCGTATCACCTTCACTCCAAGATTGCGGGCAAACATCTCCATCACCATATCGCCTTCGTTAAGACGCAGCAAACCATGATCCACAAATACACAAGTCAGCTGATCGCCAATCGCCCTATGAATTAAGGCGGCAGCAACGCTTGAATCGACGCCGCCGGATAAACCAAGAATGACTTCTTCCTTACCAACCTGCTTCTGGATTTTTTCTACAGCTTCGCTGATGTAATCACCCATCACCCAATCTGGTTTGCAACCACAAATCTCATGCACAAAGCGGTTAATGATTGCGGTGCCTTGAAGCGTATGAGTCACTTCTGGATGAAACTGAAAGGCATAAAATTTACGCTTTTCATCTGCCATACCGGCGATTGGACAAGACTCTGTTGAAGCCATCAACTGAAAAGACTCTGGCAAGCTGGTAACAGAATCGCCGTGACTCATCCATACTTTCAGAATACCGTGACCTTCGCTAGTAGAGAAGTCTTGAATGCCTTTGAGTAGAGCAGTATGACCATGGGCACGCACTTCTGAGTAACCAAACTCACGGGCTTTGCCTAAGGACTCAGCGGACGCCACAGCACCGCCCAATTGGGTTGCCATAGTTTGCATACCGTAGCAAATCCCCAGCACAGGAACGCCCAGTTCAAAAACAATATTTGGGGCTCTTGGGCTGCCTGGCTCGGTTACAGAGTTGGGGCCACCTGACAGAATGATGCCTTTACAGCCCTCTTCTAGAACGAAGCGGCGAATGAATTTGGGATCACAATCGTAAGGATGGATTTCAGAATAGACTTTTCCATCACGTACACGTCTGGCAATGAGCTGGGTTACTTGTGAGCCAAAGTCGAGAATCAGTATCTTATCGTGCACGAAGGAGGCTGCCTTATGAAGTCTTAGTCGATGTGGTAATTCGGCGCTTCCTTAGTGATCTTCACATCATGAACATGCGACTCGCGTACACCTGCACTTGTGATTTCCACAAAATTGGCTTTCTCATGCAGCTCATTGATCGTTTTGCAACCCAAATAGCCCATGGAAGAACGAATACCACCCGTTAATTGATGCAAGATGGTCAGAACACTACCTTTGTAAGGAACTTGTCCTTCAATTCCTTCGGGAACCAGTTTCTCCGCATTGGCTGCGCTGATGTCGCCTTGGAAATAGCGATCTGCAGAACCATCTGTCATGGCGCCCAAAGAACCCATGCCACGATAACTCTTGTATGAACGTCCTTGATAGAGGAACACTTCACCTGGCGCTTCTTCAGTTCCTGCAAACATACCACCCATCATTACTGAATTAGCGCCCGCTGCCAATGCTTTAGAGACATCGCCAGAATAGCGAATACCGCCATCAGCAATCAGTGGGATACCAGTACCCTTGAGTGCGTTAGACACATTCACAATCGCTGTAATTTGGGGAACACCAACACCCGCAACAATGCGTGTAGTACAAATCGAACCGGGCCCAATACCAACCTTGACGCCGTCAGCACCATGATCGGCCAGAGCCTTAGCGGCCTCACCGGTTGCAATATTGCCGCCAATCACTTGGACTTGAGGATAATTTTTCTTGACCCACTTAACGCGATCAAGCACGCCCTGACTATGCCCGTGAGCAGTATCCACCACGATCACATCGACGCCTGCACGCACCAAAAGCTCAACGCGCTCATCGTTATCGGGACCGACACCTACCGCAGCACCGACCCGTAATTTACCTTCGCTATCTTTACAGGCATTAGGATGTTCAGTGGCCTTCAAAATATCTTTAACCGTAATCAGGCCGCGCAGCTCAAAAGCATTATTGACAACCAATACGCGCTCTAAGCGATGTTTACTCATCAAGCGTTTGGCTTCTTCTAAGCTCGCGCCCTCTTTAACCGTAATCAAACGTTCACGAGGAGTCATCTTCGATTTAACAGGCGCATCTAAATCTTCTTCGAAGCGTAAGTCGCGATTGGTAATAATGCCAACGACTGTTTTTCCTTCAAGAACTGGGAAACCCGAAAATCCATGCTCGCGGGATAACTGCATCACTTGTCGCACGGTCACCGATGGTCCGATCGTAATTGGATCACGCAAGACACCAGATTCATAGCGTTTGACTTTAGCTACTTCACGAGCCTGCTCTGCAGGTGAAAGGTTTTTATGAACAATGCCAATACCGCCTTCGCTGGCCATGGCAATTGCCAATCGACCTTCCGTCACGGTATCCATTGCTGCGGATACTAAAGGCGTGTTGAGTGAAATACTTCGTGTGAGTTGAGTCGCCAAATTGGCGTCTCGAGGGAGTACCGATGAATAAGCCGGCACGAGGAGCACATCGTCAAAAGTGAGTGCTTTTTGAATGAGTCGCATGCAAAACCCCTAGTCGCAAAAACAGATTATAGCCTCCTTGCCTTTCTTCTAGAGGCCGCAGCCTGAAATTTGGCATCCTGGTTTTGATTTGCCTTTTTCCGACGGACGGTTTTGGGATCTATTAATAAGGCGGAATAGAGCTCTAGGCGATCGCCAGCATAAATCGGACTATCCCAATCCTTGCGCTTACCAAACACCCCAAAACAGCCCTTTCTGGCTAAAACAGGGTCGTTTGGCCCGGTAGCAATACCGGCTTTTTGCAAAGCCAGGCCTACAGTGGCCTTTTCATTGGGCGCTAAAGTGAGTTGGAATGGGGTGATCTTTGGCACTTCGCCTCGGGCATCGCAAATCCAAATCTCAAGCATCGAGATCCTCAGCCCGCTTCACAAAGCACTCCACAAAGGTCCCGGCGATATAGCCAAAAACAGGGCCAATGACCTTATCCAGCAGGACATTCTTAAACTCCCACTCCAGTGTGAATTCCACCTTGCAGGCATCTTCGCGAAGTGAGATGAATTTCCATTGACCAGAAAAGCGCTTGAAGGGGCCATCTACAAACACCATATCTATTGAGTCTGGTCGATGATTGGTATTGCGGGTATGAAAAAATTGGGAAATTCCCTTAAATTGAATATGAATTTTGGCATCCAAGACAGTATCGGTTTGCTCAAAAATCTCTACCCCACCACACCAAGGTAAAAACTCGGGGTAGCTAGCCACATCAGTGACCAAGCCATACATGCGCTCTGCAGATTGGTCAATTAAAACGGTCTTGTGGACGTCTGCCATAATCGATCGTGAGAAGGTAAAAATATGAGTATCGTCGATAACAAAAAAGCCTTCTTCGATTATTTTATCGAGGAACGGTTCGAGGCGGGTCTGGTTCTAGAAGGCTGGGAAGTCAAGGCCATCCGTGCAGGTCGCGCCCAAATTAAAGAAGCGTATGTCGTCATTCGCCAGGCGGAGCTTTTTCTGATTGGCGCTCATATTGCCCCGCTTCTTTCTGCGTCCAGCCATATCGTTCCCGATAACACCCGGACCCGTAAATTACTCCTCAATGCGATAGAGATCCGTAAGCTCATCGGCAAGGTTGAACAAAAGGGCTATACCCTGGTTCCCATTAATCTCCATTTCTCGAAAGGTAATGTGAAATGCGAGATTGGGTTAGCCAGGGGTAAAAAACAGCATGACAAACGTGCGGCAACCAAAGAGCGTGAGTGGGAAGTCCAAAAAGGTCGAATCGCTCGTGGCGACCTCAATAGCTAGAAATCGCTTAGACTAGGCTTGTTTTCCCCATATTGGTGCAATATGGCACCAAGCCGCTCCCCTCTTTACATTGTTGTCATCTCAAAGGCGTTAGTTTGTAATTATGAAATTGCCTTTCGATGAGATGCTCGATGCTGCCGGTAAAGCGCGTCCCCACTACCAGATATTCCATAACTGGCTAAAACAGCAAAGCGATACCCTGATGGGTCTCAAGCGTGCTGAGGCTGACCTGATCTTTCGTAGAGTGGGCATCACCTTTGCGGTCTATGGCGATGATTTGGGCTCGGAAAGAACAATCCCATTTGATCAAGTGCCTCGGATCTTTGCAGCCAAAGAATGGGCGCAATTAGAAAAAGGTTTACGTCAACGCGTAAAAGCCCTCAACCGATTTATCTACGACGTTTATCACGAAGAAGACATCATTAAAGCGGGGATTATTCCAGCTGAACAAATCTTCAACAATGCGCAATATCGGCCTGAGATGCGCAATGTCAATATTCCCAGAGACATCTATGCACAAATTGCAGGCATTGATATTGTGCGAGCAGGTGAAGGTGAGTTCTACGTCTTAGAAGATAACTTGCGTGTTCCTTCGGGCGTGTCATACATGGTGGAAGATCGCAAGATGATGATGCGGCTCTTTCCGGATCTCTTTCAAAAATATCGCGTAGCGCCTGTAGAGCACTACCCTGACTTACTGTTGGAGTGTCTTAAATCGGTTAAGCCTGAAGATGTTAAAAAACCCAATGTCGTTGTACTCACACCAGGCATGTATAACTCCGCCTATTTCGAGCACAGCTACTTAGCGCAACAAATGGGTGTTGAGCTAGTCGAAGGCAAGGATTTGTTTGTAAAGAACGAACAGGTCTTTATGCGCACCACCCAAGGTCCAGAGCGAGTAGACGTCATTTATCGCCGGGTTGACGATGACTTCTTGGACCCACTCTCTTTTCGCTCTGATTCCACACTCGGTGTTGCTGGACTCTTATCCGCCTACCGAGCTGGCAATGTCACTTTAGCCAATGCAATTGGTACTGGTATTGCAGATGACAAGTCGATCTACCCATATGTGCCCGACATGATTGAGTTCTATTTAGGTGAAAAGCCGATCCTCAATAATGTACCTACGTTTCAATGTCGCAAGCCTGGTGACCTAGCCTACACCTTGGCCAACCTCGATAAATTGGTGGTGAAGTTAACGCACGGCGCGGGTGGCTATGGCATGTTAGTGGGCCCCGCAGCTAGTAGAGCAGAGATTGAAGAATTTAGAGCTCATCTCATCGCTAATCCCGATAAATATATTGCTCAGCCCACGCTCGCTCTATCAACCTGCCCTACATTTGTTGAATCCGGCGTAGCACCTCGTCATATTGATTTGAGACCCTTTGTACTATCCGGCAAAACGATCAAGATGGTTCCTGGTGGCCTCACTCGGGTTGCTTTAAAAGAGGGTTCTTTGGTGGTTAACTCCTCCCAAGGTGGTGGTACCAAAGACACCTGGGTCTTGGAAGAATAAGAGAAGAGCCTATGTTAAGCCGCACAGCAGATTGCTTATATTGGATGGCTCGTTACACCGAGCGTGCAGAAAATACTGCACGTATGCTCGACGTCAATCACCAAACCTCTTTACTTCCACAGCCAGCAGAATTTCTGGAGCAAAGCTGGAAAAAATTGCTGACGATTTCTAAATTGGAAGCAGACTTCTTGAGTAAGTACGATGTCATTAATCGCGAGAATGTCTTGGACTTTATGATTTACGAGACCAGCAATCCCTCCAGCATCGTTTCTTGTTTATATGCTGCGCGTGAGAATGCACGTGTCATTCGAGGAAAAATTACATCCGAAGTTTGGGAAACCCAAAATACAACTTGGCTTGAGCTTCAACGCATTTTAGAGGCCAGGGATCAAGCGGACCCTAGTCGCTTGCTCGATTGGGTCAAACACCGTTGTCACCTCTTCCGCGGGGTCATGTACGGTACGATGCTCAAAAATGAATCCTTTTACTTTATTAATATCGGCACTCTCTTGGAGCGGGCTGATAATACCGCCCGTATTCTAGAAACCAAGTATGAAGATCAGGCTAGTCTGAAAGTTCTGCGAGCTCAAAATAATGGTGGTGACAATGAAGATGGTGGAAGTTTTTTTGATTTCTACCACTGGGCAGCTCTATTGCGCTCTGTCTCCGCTTTTGAAATCTATCGTCAGATTTACTCTGACCAAGTCGTGCCTAAACAGGTTGCTCAATTATTGATTTTCAATAAACAGATGCCTCGCTCGCTGGTCTGTTGCGTGAATGAACTCATCTCCTTGATTGCTGAAGTGGAAAATAATCAATCAAGAGAAATTGAAAGGTTACTGGGAAAACTCAAGGCCAGCCTGGATTACTCCGATATTGATGAAGTTTTCTCCCAAGGTCTCGAAGAATTTATTGAGTCCTTCCTTGAAAGAATTAACCATATCGCCGATGAATTTAGCACCGCATACCTCATTCCATTGGCTTCGAATTAAAAAATGACCATGCATTTAAAGATCCGCCACCGCACTGAGTATCGCTACGAAACTCCCGTACGGTATTCCATTCAGGAATTACGCCTCACCCCACCTCAAACTGCAGGCCAAAAAATTGAGCGCTGGAAAGTGGGAACGCCAATTAAAGCCAGCACTTCACATGATGCTTTTGGCAATCTGTGTAGCGTCTTTGTGCAAGAGAGCCCCTATACCTCAATGATGATTGAGGCCGAGGGAGAAATCCATACTCAAGATGCTTATGAATTTATTGATACGCCAAAGGCTGTCTCACCCTTCTACCTGCTCCAGCAAACCCATTTGACTGAGCCCACCCAAGAAATGCTCTCTTTCTTCGAGAAGCATCTGCCAAAGAACAACACGATTGAATCAGTTCTTAAATTAGCTAGCGCTGTACAGGCTACGATTGCCTATCGCCCTGGTGAAACCAATTTTGCAACGACTGCCGCACAATCATTTGCCTTGAAGTCTGGTGTTTGTCAGGATCACGCGCACGTGATGCTGGGTCTTTGCCGATTCTCGGGCATTCCTGCGCGCTACGTTAGTGGATATTTCTTTGCAGAAGAATCTCCAAATTTAGCGAGCCATGCTTGGATTGATTTTTGTAGTGATATCGATCAAGGAATATGGAAAAGTATTGATATCACCCATGCTTGCTTAGCCGATGCCCGCCACATTCGACTGGCCATTGGACGAGATTACTATTCAGCTGCTCCTGTTAAAGGGGTACGTTCTGGTGGTGGTGGCGAGGAGCTCAGCGCTAGTATTTCCATACAACAAGTCCTTTGAACCTCAGTTTTAGTCTTAGGCGATAATCCCAAGAAATCATTTTTAGGAAGTTTGCTATGACGTATTGCGTAGGCTTATGTTTAAAAGACGGTCTAGTCTTTTTATCCGATACCAGAACCAATGCAGGTGTTGATCAGATTGGCACCTTCCGCAAAATGGCCCTCTTTCAAAAAGATCAGAATCGTTTTTTTGCACTGATGAGCGCTGGCAACCTGGCCGTTAGCCAGGCTGTAAAAGAAATATTACTCCAAGGTCAAATGTTTGACGGCATGAACTTATGGAATGCGCAAAGCACACATGATGCTGCAGTAGTTATCGGTGAAGCTGTCAAACAAGTCTATGAGCGTGATCATGAAGCTTTAGAAAAAGCAGGGCTTGAATTTAATTGCAATTTCATCTTTGGCGGGCAAATCAAAGGCGAGCGACCCAGACTCTTTAATATTTACTCTGCAGGTAATTTCATTGAAGCAACGCCAGAGACCTGCTACTTTCAGATTGGTGAGTCTAAATACGGTAAGCCGATCTTGGATCGTGTGATCACTTTTGATACCCCACTCAATTTAGCCACTAAATGCGCCCTCATTTCGATGGACTCGACTCTGAAAAGTAATATCTCGGTTGGTCTACCGCTGGATTTATTGGTGTACGAAAAGAATTCCTTGAAGGCCAGCAAGCTTGTAACCATCGATGACGCCAACCCCTATTTTGAGATGATTCATAAGCTCTGGGGTGAAAAACTTCGCGCTGCTTTCAATGCCATTATTGAGCCTAGCTGGAATAATACGGGCCGTGGGCCCTCTATTACCGCCCCAACCAAAAAGATGGGGCCAGTATTAATTCATAAGGGTGTAAAAAAGAGTTTGCCAACTAGCAAGCCCAGCAAAAAAGGGGTAACAAAAAAGGCGACTACCAAGACTAAGTCCAAGTAAGTCGCCTCTGAGGCTTAGTTTGGGTTTACTGCTTACCCAACATCTCCCATGTAGCAACCACGCTATCCGGGTTCAGAGAAATTGATGTAATCCCTTTAGCAACCAACCAGCGTGCAAAGTCCGGATGGTCAGAAGGTCCTTGACCGCAAATACCGACATATTTATTTTGCTTACGGCAAGCTTCAATCGAGCGCGCAATCATGAACTCAACTGCAGGATCGCGTTCATCAAAGTCAATCGCCAATAATTCCATTCCAGAATCACGGTCTAGTCCCAAGGTAAGCTGGGTCATATCATTTGATCCAATCGAGAAGCCATCGAAGTATTCGAGGAACTCATCAGCCAAAATCGCATTTGAAGGAATCTCGCACATCATGATGAGGCGCAAGCCATTAACACCACGCTTGAGGCCCAGCTTTTCCATCATACCAATCACACGCTGCGCTTGCTTGATAGTGCGTACGAATGGCACCATGATTTCAACATTATCTAGGCCCATATCTTCGCGCACGCGTTTCATCGCCGCGCACTCTAAGGCAAATGCTTCACCAAAATCTTCAGATATATAACGTGAGGCACCCCGGAAACCAAGCATCGGATTTTCTTCATCAGGCTCATAACGTGAACCACCAATCAGTTTCTTGTACTCATTGGATTTGAAGTCGGATAAACGAACGATAACTGGCTTGGGATAGAAAGCTGCAGCGATAGTGGCTACACCCTCAACTAGCTTGTCTTCGTAAAAAGCGCGTGGGCTAGCATAGCCTCGCGCCACGCTCTCAACAGCGCGCTTGAGATCAGGATCTACATTGGGATATTCCAATACAGCACGGGGATGAACACCAATGTAATTATTGATAATGAACTCAAGACGCGCTAAGCCGACACCTGCATTCGGAATCTGGCAGAAATCGAACGCCAACTGAGGATTACCGATGTTCATGGTGATCTTGACAGGAATCTCCGGCAAGGCGCCTCGAGAAACTTCAGTGACTTCCGTTTCAATCAAGCCATCATAAATATGACCTTCGTCACCTTCAGCACAAGATACCGTAACAACCATACCCTCTTGGAGTTGATCAGTAGCATCACCGCAACCGACTACTGCTGGAACACCCAACTCACGCGCAATAATCGCAGCGTGACAGGTACGACCACCACGATTGGTCACAATCGCAGAAGCACGCTTCATTACGGGCTCCCAGTTAGGGTCGGTCATATCGGCTACTAACACGTCGCCAGGCTGAACCCGATCCATCTCGCTAGGATCACGAATGATTCTGACCGGACCACCACCGATCTTTTGACCAATGGCACGGCCCTTAGCTAAAACCTTAGAGCTACCCTTCAATTTGTAACGCATCTCCACTTGTCCGGCAGCTTGACTCTTCACAGTCTCTGGGCGCGCTTGCAAAATATAGATACGGCCATCTTGACCATCCTTACCCCACTCAATATCCATCGGACGACCGTAATGCTTTTCAATGATGACAGCGTATTTTGCTAACTCTGTAATATCTGCGTCTTCCAAAGAAAAACGGTTGCGTTTTTCTGGGGTAACGTCAACAGTCACCACTTTCTCAACAGAGCCTGCTGGAGCAAATTGCATTTGAATCAGTTTTGATCCCAAAGAACGGCGAATAATCGCTTTCTTGTTTTGTGCCAAGGTAGTTTTGAAAACATAGAACTCATCTGGATTAACCGCGCCCTGCACCACAGTCTCACCTAAGCCATAGCTTGAGGTAATGAAAACCACGTCTTCAAAGCCAGATTCGGTATCCAAAGTAAACATCACACCCGCAGCACCCAAGTCAGAACGTACCATGCGCTGAATACCAGCTGACAATGCTACCTCGGCATGAGCAAAGCCTTTGTGCACTCGATATGAGATTGCACGATCGTTATAAAGCGAAGCAAACACTTCACGAATCTTCTTCAGAACATCATCAATACCTTCGACGTTTAAGAAGGTCTCTTGTTGACCAGCAAATGAGGCATCTGGAAGATCCTCAGCAGTAGCTGAGGAGCGGACCGCAAAGGAGCCCTTGCCGGAGTCGTCTAATTTCTTAAAAGCGGTGCGAATTTCTTCATCCAGACGGGGCTGAAATGGCGCAGTCTCAATCCAATGACGAATTTCTGCACCGGCTTCAGCTAAGGCACGAACATCATCAATATTGAGATTCTCTAAACGCTTCTGAATTCTCTCAGTGAGATTGTTATGTTGTAAGAAATCTCGAAATGCTAGTGCAGTAGTGGCAAAACCGGTAGGTACACGAACCCCGGTGCTTGCTAACTGTGAAATCATTTCTCCTAAGGAGGCATTCTTACCACCGACGGATTCAACATCGGTCATGCGGAGCTGCTCAAAAGGTAAAACATAGGCTTGCGCCATACTGCTGTTTTGCTGTTGTTGGTTGGACATAAACTACTCTCTAAAGATAAGGAAACTGGTCGAGCGGCCGCACTAAATACGGCATACTTCATTAACGTATTATTGTAGTGCTGACCCCGACCCAAAGACCCAAAATCATGTCCAACGAATCCCGCATTGTTTTCATTGTTTCAGATGGTACTGGCATCACCGCCGAGAACTTCAGTCAATCGATTTTGGCGCAATTTGAGGCCACTTTTAGGCAGATTCGGATCCCTTTTGTGGATACCTCTGAAAAAGCCTATGACGCGGTTAGTAACATTAATCAGGCCGCCTCTAAGTATGGTGTGCAACCCATTGTTTTTACTACCCTAGTTAACCCAGAACTCAATTCCATTGTGGGAAAAGCCAATGGCCTGATTTTGGATATGTTTCAGACCTTTGTGGCCCCCCTTGAGCATGCCCTCGGCATTAAATCTACCCATGCGATGAACCGGCTTCACCACAATGCGGATACTGCAGCTTATAAAAACCGGATTGAGGCAATTAACTACTCCTTAGCCCACGATGACGGGCAGTCCAATCTCAAACTGACTGAGGCTGATGTCATCTTGGTGGGCATATCTCGGGTAGGCAAGACCCCAACCAGCCTATATTTAGCCATGCAGTATGGCTTGAAAGCAGCCAACTACCCATTAATCCCTGAAGATTTTGAGCGCGGTCAATTACCCAAAGATTTACTACCCTATCGCCAAAAAATCTTTGGTCTGATGATTGATGCTGAGCGTCTTTCAGAAATCCGCAATGAGCGGCGCCCTGGAAGTAACTACGCCAAGCTAGAAAATTGTCGTTATGAAATTAATGAAGCAACTGCGATGCTAAAGAAAGAATCTATTCCGTGGGTGAGCACTACAAGCAAATCGATTGAAGAGATTGCCACCACAGTTTTACAAGCAATTAAAGCGGATAAAACGATTCTCGGCTAAAGCGCTTAAGATCTGCGGATTCTGAGCGTTTCAAATAAGCAAATCGCCGCTGCAGTCGAAACATTCAAAGACTCTACTCTGGGATCAATTGGAATCGATATGGTTTTGGCTTGTGCCAGGATCTCTTCTGAGACCCCCTGACCCTCACTACCCATCACCCAAGCAATTGGCTTTTGGAGGGTGCCGTTCATTTCATACAAATCACTTTGCCCATCTGCACTCGTTGCGAGTAATGGCGCCTCAACTGCGCTAAGCATTTGTTGATTGGACCAACCTTCGTAAAGATCTAACAGCCGGTGCGCACCCATGGCTGCTCTTAAGACCTTGCTTGACCAAAGATGTGCTGTACCACTTAAGGCCAGTACTTGAGTAAAGCCAGCCGCTGCTGCAGTCCGCAATATCGAGCCAACATTACCCGCGTCTTGAATCCGATCCAAGATGAGCACATCGCCACTCAGAGTAGATGCGGATTCTGGCTGGAACACTGATTTTGGCAAACTGAATAATCCAGCAAGGTGTGGCGCATTAACTAAGTCACTCAGCAAGTCCCATAGCTTACTGTCTAACAAATAGATCTTGGTATCTGGGCAGACTTCAAGATGATGAGCTACGACTTCAGTAATTTCAGAATTCATCAGACCATGCTCTGAGGTCAATAGGGTCTTTAGGGCCGGGTCGCCCGCCCAAGTCTGAATTAAGTGAATGCCTTCCAACAAGGCATGTCCACTTGCTAGTCTCGCTTTTTGACCTTTGCTACCTGAGGCTTGCAGCAGGCGTAATTCTTTAAATAGCGGATTGTCTTTAGAACTAATGACTTCTGGATTCATTTGCTAGATCCTTCAAGCACTGCCCGTACAGGGTAGAAAGTTCTGCGATGCTCATTGCATGCTCCATACTGCTTGAGTGCTGCAAAGTGCGCTTCAGTAGGATAGCCCATATGCTGCGCAAAACCGTAATGCGGATAAAGCGCATGCAGACTCTGCATTTGATGGTCACGCGTGACTTTAGCCAGAATAGAGGCAGCAGAGATTGCAGGCTCTTTTGCATCTCCCTTCACAATTGCTTCTGATGCAATAGGTAATTTAGGGCAACGGTTACCATCAATTAAGGCTTTATGTGGCCACTGGCCAAACTTTTTCACCAAGTCTTCAACCGCTCTCTGCATTGCAAGCATGGTAGCTTGCAAAATGTTGATTTGATCGATCTCTTGAGCGCTGGCTTCACCAATGCCCCAAGCTTTCGCCTTGAGTATGATCTCTGCATACAAATTCTCTCGTCTGGCTGGGGACAATTTCTTGGAATCCTTTAAACCCATAATCGGTTGATCAGGATCGAGTATCACTGCTCCAGCCACCACCGAACCTACCAGAGGGCCACGCCCTGCTTCATCGACACCGCAGATCCAGATAGCGCTCATTTGGATTTCGACTGGGCGTGTTTAGACTGGATTTCATGGGTGACAGCTTGCGCTACCAAAAGACCAGTTGGTCGACGTAAAGTTTCATGCATCTCAGTAAAGCGACTTTTTAACTGAGTCACTTTATTTGGATTTTCTAGCCAAGTCATTAAAGCGTTCGCCAGTGCTTCTGGTTTTGCCTCATTTTGCAAAAGCTCTGGTACTACGAACTCACCGCAAAGAATATTCGGTAAGCCCACGTATGGAAGATATCCCTGACGCTTCATAATCTGCCCCGTTAACCAGGGCACCTTATAAGAGATCACCATGGGTTTCTTCCAAAGCGCTGCTTGCAAGGTAGCGGTACCGCTAGCAATGAGTACGGCATCTGCAGCCTCAAGAACTAAGTCAGCATGCCCATCAATAAGATGAATCTGAATTTCAGGATATTGATTTTGTAATTGAGATTTGAGAGCCTCTAACGGCGCTCGTAAACGAGCCGTTGCCACTGGAATCAAAAAATAGAGCTTTTGGCCCTTTAATTTATTTGCCAGCACAGCCATGGTGTCAAAAAATATAGGGGCAATGAATTCAATCTCAGAGCCACGACTTCCAGGAAGAACCGCAACTACAGTTCCATCGAGCTTGTCTGAACTCAAGTGCAGCAATTGAGAGAGCTTTTGTCTAGCGCCTGATGTGTCAGGTTGCAAAGGAATGTCGCTCGCCAAGGGGTGACCCACATACGTTGCAGCGATGCCAGCACGCTCATAAATCGCCGTTTCAAAAGGAAAGATACAGAGCATGCGGTCGACTGCCTGTGCAATCTTTTTGATTCGCCCTGCCCGCCATGCCCAGATCGATGGTGATACAAAATGTAAGGTTGGAATACCCGCTTTGCGTAATTGCATTTCAACGCCCAAATTAAAGTCAGGCGCATCAATCCCTAAATACACGTCTGGCCGATTCTCCGTCAGCAAAGTATGAATCAGCTCTTTACGAAGCCTCAGAATAGCTGGCAACTGCTGAATCGCCTCAACATAACCACGAACACTCAAGGTTTCCATTGGCCAGTCTGAGCGAAATCCCTGAGCCTGCATAAGAGGACCACCAATGCCATAGACCTCTAGGTCCGTCATATCCGGAATTTGATTTAAAGCACTCAGTACTGGTGCTGCTAACAAATCACCAGAGGGCTCGCCAGCAACGCAAGCTAATTTGGGCAAGTCAATTTACCGAATAATGCCGCGCGTAGAAGCGGCAATAAAGTCATGAAACTCAGCAAGCTTCTCTGCTGTAGCCGGATCCGCTGCATGATTACTGACCATCTTTTGTAGCTCGGACTTCGCTTCTTCAAAGCTTAGGCCATCTTTATACAAAGTTTTATAAGCTTGGCGTAATGCAGAAATCGTTTCGCTTGAGAATCCTCGGCGCTTGAGACCCTCGACATTAATTCCGTGAGGTGTTGCTTTATCACCTGCCGCAATCACAAACGGCGGAATATCTTGTACTAAAACCGAAGCGCCCCCCAGCATGACATGCTGACCAATACGGACAAACTGATGGACTCCAGACATACCACCCATAATGGCCCAGTCCTTGACTTGAACATGGCCTGCAATCTGGGCATTACTTGAAAAAATAGTATGGTCGCCAACTTGACAATCATGTGCAATATGCACATAGGCCATGATCCAGTTGTCGTTTCCGATCCTGGTAATACCAGCATCTTGAGCAGTCCCAGTATGAATGGTAGTGAACTCGCGAATGGTATTACGGTCACCAATCAGTAATTGCGTAGGCTCACCACGGTACTTCATATCTTGGGGGGGGCCACCTACGGCAGCAAAGCTAGCGATATGATTATCTTTACCAATAGTGGTGTGGCCTTCAATCACAGTGTGTGATCCAATCTTGCTTCCAGCACCAATCGTGACGTTTGGGCCAATCACGCAATATGGGCCAAGCTCTACATTCTCAGCCAGCTGAGCCTTTGAGTCGACGATTGCTGTCGCATGAATCAAACTCATTACGCGCCCTTCGAACGCACTGCGCAAGTAATATTGGCCTCTGCTGCTAGCTCTCCATCAACAGTTGCCTGCACTTGGAATTTATAAATACCTGCACGCTCACGTTCCAGCGTTGCCGTCATGATGAGTTGATCACCTGGTAGTACGGGTTTTTTAAACCTTGCGCCATCAATTCCAGCAAAATAGTAAACCGCATCCTCAGCACGCTCTTCTGAAAAAGTCAGTAGCGCTGCCGTTTGTGCCAAGGCCTCAATAATTAGCACTCCTGGCATCACTGGAAAATCAGGAAAATGCCCCTGAAAGAATGGCTCATTCATGGTGACATTCTTAAGAGCAGTAATGCTCACGCGAGGAGTGATTTCTAATACACGGTCTACTAATAAAAATGGGTAGCGATGCGGCAACAACTTTAAGATTTTGTTGATGTCGATTCCAGTTGATTTACTCATAATTTACCCAATTCAAAACGTTTTACTCTGCAGCTTACTTTTCACTTTTCTTTTGATCTAAGAAACGTAAGCGTTGCCGTATTTTATCTAGCCCACGCAAGATAGCAGCATTTTTCTCCCAAGCACTATGAAGCATGGATGGATAAACCCCCGTAAAGTGCTGTCCAGGCTCATTTATGGAGCGGATGATGGAGGTATTTCCGGAAACTGTCGTTCTATCGGCGATAGTCAAATGCCCAGCAAAATTAGCTGCTCCACCAATAATGCAAAAGTTACCGATTTTGGTGCTACCTGAGATGGCGGCACAACCAGCAATCACACAAGCTTTGCCGACGATGACATTGTGTGCAATTTGCACCTGATTATCGATCTTCGTGCCTGCGCCGATTTCAGTATTGCTCATGGCGCCACGATCAATCGTAGTAGATGCGCCAATCTCAACATCATCACCAATTCGCACACCACCAATCTGTGGGATTTTTACCCACTCACCACCGCTTGCAGAAAAATTGGGGGCAAAGCCAAAACCATCCGCACCAATTACGGCGCCGCTATGGACAATGCAACGCTCACCAAGATGAACATTGTGATAAACAGATACTTGTGGGTATAAAAGAGTATCAGAGCCAATACTACTGTTTTCAGCAATGCTTGTATTTCCTAGAACGCAAACTCGTTCGCCTAATTTAACTCTAGGGCCAATATGAACGAATGGCCCAATATGACAAGAAGCTGGCACCTGGGCGGATGGATCAACTACTGCACTAGCATGCACACCAGCAGGATAGTTTGGAGCAGAGGTTTTGGCAAAAAGTTGCGCTACTTTTGCAAACGTAGCATAGGGATTATTCGAGATGAAGTAGATCCGATTCGGATTTTTGCTATGCGCTTGATCTTTTAAGAATTCGTAATCCGCTTGACTCAGGATTAAGGCGCCAGCGGCGCTCTCAATAGCATCTTGGCGATAAAGCGGATTGGATAGAAAAGCAATTTGATTTGATTGCGCAAGCTCTATAGGAGCTAGGCTATCGAAAGAGAGAGAACCCTCCCCCACCAAGCTCGCTTGAAACTGTTTGGCCAGCTCGATGGCGGTGGGCATAAAGCTTATTTAGAGTTATTTAAAGCCTTGATGACGTCATCGGTAATGTCAGACTTAGGACTAACATATGCTGCTTCTTGAACAATGACATCAATCTTACGCTGCTCAGCAATTTGCTTGAGAACCTGGTTGGCCTTCTCAGCAATCTTGGCACGCTCTTCAAATGTTCGCTGATTTAAATCTTCAGTGAATTCACGTTGTTTACGCTGTAGTTCACGATCTTGATCAGCAAGTTCGCGCTGACGACGAATACGATCAGCTTCAGACATCACAGCAGCATCACGATCGAGCTTCTCAGCAGCAGATTTAATCTTTTGAGCGCTGTCACGCAAATCATTCTGGCGCTTAGTGAATTCATTTTGTAAACGCGTCTGCATGGCTTTGGCTAAGTTGGATTCATTAAACACTTTTTCTGAATTCACAACTGCTACCTTTGTGCCAACTTCTTGGGCAAAAGCTTGTGGCAAGCTAATGAGAGATACGAGGGCAACGAAACCCAATGAGATCCATTTAGAAGAGTGATAGAGCTTCATAAAACTTTCCTTAAACAATTAAAACGCGGTACCGACTTGGAACTGCAAACGCTGGATGTTATCTGTTGGCTGAGACTTAATTGGAATACCATAACTAAACTTCAGTGGTCCCAGCGGTGATATCCATGATATACCTAGACCATAAGAATACCTCAACACCAGGTTGATATTCTCGCCAAAGGCATTACCGCCGTCCACGAAAGTAAACATTCGCAAGGTCTTTTCAGTACCCGATCCTGGAACTGGGACGGTGTATTCAACGTTTGTAACTATCTTAGACTGGCCACCGGTAGGCTGATAAGCGTTGTAAGTAGTGTTGTAATAAGTTGGGCCAAGAGAGCCTGGGGCGTAACCCCTAACGGATCCGATACCACCGACATAGTAATTTTTTGTGATTGGATATGGGTTTGAGCCGTATGCTTGACCGTAGCCCACCTCACCATTAAAAGACAGAATATTCGCTTTGCTAAAAGAGTGATAAGTCTGATACTGACCATACAATCGATAGTAGGTCATGTTTCCTGCAGGGGTTCCTACTTCTGAGGATAACTGCTCCAATGAACCTTCAGAGGGAATTAAAGCACTATCACGACCATCGCGAGACCAACCGGCCGTTAATGGGATGTTATAAGTATTAAGTGTCCCGGGATAACCTGGAGAAGCTACCCCATAAGACTGGGCATAATTGAGATAAGGTTGTGGAGTATTTGATGTGGTGTTGATCTGGAAATACTCTAACGCAGTTCCATAAAACACTCTGTCAACTTCGCTGTAAGGCACCCCGAATTTCAGATCGGTACCAACAGATCTAATCTGATAGTCAGGGTCACCAATGTAATACAAAGGCTTAGATGTGCGATAGTAAATATCGGTAAAACGACTAATACCGTCTTCAGTAAAATAAGGGTCATAGTTTGATAAAGCTATGCTCTGGTTTACTTTTCCCAAAGAGGCATTCAAGCCAATCGACTGACCAGAGCCAAAAGCATTATCTTGATTAATACCAGCGGTCAAAATCACTTTTTCGGTACTGGAATAACCCGCACCCAAAGAAACGGCTCCAGTGGGCTTTTCTTTAACATCCACATTCACATCGACTTGATCTGGAGAACCAGGGACGTCCTGAGTGGTTACGTTATTTTCAGTAAAGTAACCAAGTCGTCCTAAGCGCTTTTTAGATAGTTCAATCTTATCGCCGTCAAACCAGGAGCTTTCAAACTGGCGCATTTCTCGACGAATGACAACATCTCGCGTTTTAGCATTGCCAGAGATGTTGACTTTACGAACGTACACTCTGCGCCCAGGATCAACGACCAAGGTCAAATCTACTTCACTTTGCTCACGATGAATATCAGGCTGAGGATTAATGGTTGCAAAGGCATAGCCATAGGAGCCCAGCAAGTCAGCGATTGCTTTAGTGCTCTCAGTTAATTTAGCAGAGGAAAAAGTATCTCCCGCCTTAAGCTGAACTAACTGCATGAGTTCCGCCTCTTTGCCAAGTAATTCGCCAGCTAGGCTCACTTTCTGAACAGTGAACTTTTGACCTTCTTTAATACTGATCGTCAAATATATTGATTTTTTATCTGGGGTAATCGAGACCTGAGTAGAGTCAATCACAAACTCAAGATAACCACGATTAAGGTAATAAGAACGAATCGTCTCTAAGTCGGCCGTCAGTTTTTGCTTAGAGTAAAGGTTGTCCTTGGTATACCAAGATAACCAACCACCAGTTCGAAGCTGCATCAAACCAGTTAGGGTGCTTTCACTGAACACCTTATTACCGATGAAATTAATTTCCTGAATCTTGGCAACCGGGCCTTCATCAATATTAAAATAAATAGCAACTTGATTGCGTTCAACGGGAGTTACAGTCGCTACCACTTCGGCTGCGTACATCCCTTTACTGACATATTGGCGCTTTAATTCCTGCTCTGCTTTATCAATTAAGGCTTTGTCATAAAAGCGAGCCTCTGCAACCCCTACCGACTTGAGAGACTTGCGGACGATCTCCTGATCAAACTCTTTCATGCCCGTAAATTCAATACGAGAGATGGTTGGGCGCTCTTCCACGATCACGATGAGGACATCGCCCTGAGCCTGAATTTGAACGTCTCTAAAAAAGCCAGTTTCGTAAAGCGCCCGAATAGCGTCAGCCCCTTTTTCTTCGGTGAAGGTGTCGCCAACCTGAACAGGTAAATAACTAAAAACGGTTCCTGGTTCTACACGCTGGAGACCTTCAAGGCGGATGTCCTTAATGACAAAAGAGTCAGCTGCGTGAGCGCTTATGCAAACACTGGCTAAAACCAGTGCTACCTGGGCAATAAATCGGACAAACCGAGAGAAAAAGATATTCAGATGGATCAAGGCGAAAAATAGCGTTGCAAATCATTAAACAAGGCCAGCAGGGAAATGGAAATCAGCAAGATAAAGCCCACTTTCTGGAACTGCTCCTGCAATGAGGTCGAAATCCGTTTCCCAGAGACCAACTCCCATGCATCATACAGGAGCTGACCCCCATCTAGCATTGGCAATGGCACCAGATTAAGTAGGCCAATACTAATGCTCAAAATAGCCAAAAAAGCACAATATGCTTGCCACCCTACTTGAGCCGTCTTCCCTGCCATATTGGCGATACTCAGGGGCCCTCCCAGCTGCTTTAAAGAACTCTGCCCCGTCAATAAACCCCCCATTAAGCTCAGGGACACTTTACTGATCAACCAAACCCGCTTGGAGGCATAAATCAACCCACTCAATGGATCTAATTTAAGGGTGAAATATTCTGAAGCTGGAGGCAGTACTGGAAGAATTCCAAGTCGTGAAAAGGGGTCCTCCGAAGAAGACATTGCTGGCAATTGAGAAGCTAAAAAATCACTAGTAAATTGTCGTCCCGAAGGATCTTGCATTTTCAAAGCAAACCCCTCTTGCGAGCTAATGGCATCCATCAAATTCCACCGTAATGCATTCCAGCTAATAACCGACTCAAATTCTTTATCTGTTTGTGGGTGCCAGGCAAGAACTTGATCCCCTTGGGCGATTCCTAAGCTCGCGGCAACCGAGTCTGGAGGGGGTGCTTGCAAGCGGGCTGGTAACTGAATGACACCAGCAACATAAATGATGGTCAATAAACAAATAGCCAAAACAAAATTTGCTAAGGGGCCCGCAAAGACAATCAGAGATCGTCGCCACAGTGGCTTGGTATCAAAAGCTTGACTTTGTTCTGATGCTGCAATGGTTTGTTGTGGATCTCGACCATCCAATAGCTTGACATAACCACCCAATGGAATCGGGGCCAATACCCACTCCGTAGAGGAATACTTTGACTTGAAAGTAAATATTGGCTTACCAAAGCCCAAAGAAAACCGTAACACTTTAACGCCACATAAGCGAGCAGCCAGAAAGTGGCCGAACTCATGAAAGCAAACCACAATACTTAAGGTCAGCAAAAAAGCAGCAAAGGTGATAAATGACTGCAAAAAAAGTTTGCCTATTTATGAGTGCAGACGCTGGATCACATCCGTTGCAAGCACTCTGGATTTAGCATCTACTTCAAGAATATCTTCGAGCGAACTCGGAGTAGAGGGTGGAATCATGTTCAACACCTGCTCTACTACCTCTGGTATTTGTAGATACCGGAGCGCATTATCTAAAAATGCTGCGACTGCGATCTCATTTGCTGCATTCAAAATGACTGGGGCTGTCCCGCCCTGCTTACCCGCCTGAAATGCCAGCGATAGGCATGGAAAACGCTGAAGATCAGGCTCCATAAAATTGAGGGCTGCTTGTTGAGTCAAGCTTAATGATTGAACGCCTGCAGTGATACGGTCGGGCCAGGCTAGTCCATAGGCAATGGGGGTTCGCATATCGGGTTGACCCATTTGAGCAATAACTGAGCCATCGCAATAACGCACCATCGAGTGCACCACACTCTGTGGATGAATCAATACCTGAATTTTTTCAATAGGCAGGCCAAATAACCAATAAGCCTCGATTACTTCCAGCCCCTTATTCATCATCGTGGCAGAGTCGACGGAAATCTTCCTACCCATTACCCAGTTGGGATGTGCGCAAGCTTGCTCTGGAGTAACTTGGCTTAACTCAGCAATCGGGGTATTACGAAAGGGACCGCCAGAGGCCGTTAACCACAACTCTTCGACCCCATGATGCTGGCTCGGGCTTTTTGAATAATGGACAGGCAAGCATTGAAAAATTGCATTATGTTCGCTATCAATTGGCAGTAATTCACCACCGCCTTGACGCACAGCATCCATAAATAAATTACCTGACATCACCAGCGCTTCTTTATTGGCGAGCAAGATTCTTTTGCCAGCCTTAGCAGCGGCCAAGGTGGGTAATAACCCTGCTGCCCCAACGATCGCTGCCATCACGGTATCGCAATCTGACTCAAGCACTGCTGTAATCAGAGCATCTGGTCCATACAAAACTTGGGTGCTCACTTGTTTTGCCAATAAAAGCTCAGAGAGTTTTTTAGCAGAGCCTGCATCACTGACCACCGCGACCCTGGGCTTGAACTCAACACACTGCTCTGCCAAACGCTCGACCTGCTTGGCTGCTGTTAAGGCCACCACTTCGAATCGTTCTGGATGCGCACGAATCACATCCAGCGTATTTGTGCCAATTGAGCCGGTTGACCCTAGGATTGCGATGCGTCTCTTACTAGTCATAAAAACCCAACCAGTAAAACAGCAATTGGCATTACTGGGATTAATGCATCAACTCGGTCTAACACACCACCGTGGCCTGGTAATAAACGACTACTATCTTTAACCCCAGCCAATCTTTTGAATTGAGATTCAAATAAATCCCCAAAGATACTCAGGAAGGTTAAAGCAGTGACCATTAAAAACATGGGTAACCAACCAAAGCGGTAAGTCCAAACACCAAACAAAGTAAGGGTAGGCGCTAAATAAAAAGTGCATAGACCCGCATATATATAGCAAAGCACAAGACCTCCAACAGCGCCCTCAATAGATTTGCCAGGACTAATTTCTGGGGCAAGGCGACGCTTACCAATGGCTTTGCCCACAAAATAAGCCCCAATATCAGCAATCCAAACTAGTGCCATCGTAGACAAAAGAAATAACAAGCCTATTTCCCGCAGGAACATGACCGAAAACCAAGTTGCTGGAAGTAGGACAAGACCCAAAATAAAATAAGGAGCCGACCATTTTTTTAAATTGATCTTAAGCCCTCTAGATAACATTAAGGGGGCGATCAATAGCCAGAAGATGCTGGCAAAAAACATCAGAGCAAATGGCCCCAGGGGTTGATGAAGGAGCATTAAACCAGCAATGATCAATAGGCAGGCACTGGCATAGAAATAGGCTAACCAGGGTTGATTAGGAAGAATCAAGCGGCTCCACTCCCATGCCGAAGCCATAAGCAATAATAGAAAAAACCCGCCCAGATAAATGGGTGGCAGCACAAACAACACCGCCAAAAGAATCGTAAGCAGAACAATTGCTGTAATGACTCTTGTTTTTAGCATTTTGGCTTTTGCTCTTTTTTAAACTGCATCACTCATGCTTTGAGACATGACTTGCGCACTTGTCCTGCCAAAACGCCGCTCTCGTTGACTAAACCACTCAAAAGATTTATGAAGTTCAGCTTCATCAAAATCGGGCCACAAAACATCCGTGAAATAGAGTTCGGTATACGCAAGTTGCCATAGCAAGAAATTACTCACACGCTGCTCACCACCCGTACGAATAAATAAATCGGGCTCAGGGGCATATGACATTGACAAGAAAGGTTGAATCAAATCTTCGCTGACCTGTTCAGGTTTTAAGTGGGGATGGGCAATCAAGCATTGGCGCATAGCTTGTAAGATATCCCAGCGGCCACCATAGTTAGCAGCAATCGTAAAAGTCAGCGCCTTACATTGTGCAGTTTTTTCCTCAGAGAATGTCACCATCTTCTGAATATCACTATCAAAGCGCTCTAGGTCTCCAATAAGCTTGAGACAAATATCGTTCTCGGCTAAGCGGGTAACTTCACCTTTTAAGGATTTCAAAAAGAGCTTCATCAAGAAACCCACCTCTTCTGGTGGTCGACGCCAATTCTCGGAGCTAAAAGCAAAAAGTGTTAAGTATTCAACCCCAAGACGGCGGCACTCTGCAACAATTTTGCGGACTGCATTAAGTCCTTCGGAATGTCCCGCCACACGAGGCATGTGACGCTTGCTGGCCCAACGCCCATTGCCATCCATGATGATTGCCACATGGCGGGGAATAGCGCTGACCTCTGGGATTGCCAGGGTAGAGCTCGTGTGCTGGGTCATCTATAAATATGTGGGAGATGAAAAAGAGACAGCCTTAAACCGTCATGATCTCTTTTTCTTTATCAGCAATGATCTTATCAATATCGACCACCGCTTTGTCCGTCATCTTCTGAATCTCATCGGTAGCACGACGCTCCTCATCTTCAGAGATTTCCTTATTTTTCGTAAGGCGCTTGAGATGTTCATTTGCATCCCGGCGTAAATTACGCACCGCAATCTTGGTCTCTTCACCTTCAGACTTCACAACTTTGGTGAGCTCACGACGGCGCTCTTCGGTAAGCGCCGGCATTGGCACACGAATCACGGTACCTTGTGAGGCTGGATTTAATCCTAAATCAGAATCACGAATGGCTTTCTCAATTGCAGCAACCATCGTTTTTTCAAAAGGCTGAACATTAATCGTGCGAGCGTCAGCCAGCCCAAGACTTGCAACCTGACTCAGTGGTGTTGGATTACCGTAGTACTCCACCTGAATATGCTCCAAAATTCCCGGATTTGCACGCCCCGACCGAATTTTGGCTAAACTGGTTTTCAAAGCATCAAGAGACTTGTGCATCTTTTGATCAGTATTGGTTTTAATTTCTGCTGCAGACATCCGACCTCCTGTTAAACGTGTACTAAGGTACCCTCTGCCTCGCCCTGCACTACACGCATCAATGCGCCTGGCTTCAGAATAGAGAATACTTTGATAGGTAGTTTGCGATCACGGCATAGCGCAAAAGCAGTAGCATCCATCACTTGCAAATTCTTGATGAGTGCTTCATCAAAGGTAATCGTTTTATAGAGGGTTGCGCTAGGATCTTTAACAGGATCAGAGCTGTAGATACCATCGACCTTAGTCGCCTTCAACATCACCTCCACACCCATTTCAGCTCCACGCAATGCAGCAGCAGTATCTGTAGTGAAGAATGGATTACCCGTGCCAGCGGCAAAAATCACAACCTTACCTTCGCTCATTGCCCGAATTGCCCGTGGACGAATATAAGGCTCGACCACTTGATCCATTCTCAGGGCGGATTGCACACGCGCTTCAACCCCTTTTTGGCGCAAGGCATCTTGCAGAGCTAAGGAGTTCATCATGGTTGCAAGCATGCCCATATAGTCAGCAGTAGCGCGATCCATGCCAGCCGCTCCTCCGGCAACGCCACGGAAAATATTACCGCCGCCAATCACAATCGCTAACTCGATACCGCTATTGACCACTTGAGCAATTTCGCTAACCATTGCATCAATAGTTGCAGGGTTGATGCCGAATGCATCATCACCCATCAAGGCTTCACCAGATAGTTTTAAGAGAACTCTTTTGTAGGCTGGCATCTTCTTCTGTTTTCCGTAATCACTAAGTCGGTACTGAACTTAGCTTATTGATCTTTAAGTGTTTTTATATCTCGAAAGGATTATAAAGGGCTTGGCAAAGACCAAAGAAAAGGGCATAGAAACGTGCTTCCTATGCCCTTGGATACAGCAGCTTAGCCAGATCGGCTAGGCCTGATAACTCAGATTAAGCAGTGGCTTTTGCCGCGGCAACCTGAGCTGCTACTTCAGCAGCAAAGTCGTCTTGACGTTTCTCAATGCCCTCGCCTACAACAAACATCGTAAAGCCCTTAATAGTGGTGTTGGCTGCTTTGAGCATTTGCTCAACGGTTTGCTTGTCGTTTTTCACGAAAGTCTGATTCAATAAAGAAACCTCTTTAAGATATTTCTGAATTGAGCCTTCAACCATCTTTTCCACAATCTCAGGTGGCTTGCCAGATTCAGCTGCTTTTTGCACAGCAACGCTGCGCTCAATAGCAATCGATTCAGCAGGCACATCCGCCATAGACAAAGCAACTGGTTTCATCGCAGCAATATGCATTGCCACATCTTTGGAGGCAGTTTCATCGCCCTCAAACTCGACCATGACGCCAATACGAGTGCCGTGGAGATAGGAAACCAATTTACTGCTACCTGCAAAACGCTTAAAACGACGTGGCATGATGTTTTCGCCAATCTTGCCGATCAACGCGCTACGCACTTCATCAACCGTAGAGCCATTCATTGGCAATGCTAGTAAAGCAGCAACGTCGGCTGGATTTTTCTCAGCAACTAACTTTACACACTCATTAGCAAAAGCCAAAAAGTCATCGTTCTTAGAAACGAAATCGGTTTCACAATTCACTTCAAGCAAAGCACCAGTAGTGCCGCTGATGAATGAAGCAACGATTCCTTCGGCTGTTACACGAGAAGCAGCTTTGCCAGCTTTGCTACCGAGTTTGACACGCAGAATCTCTTCTGCTTTAGCCATATCACCATTAGCCTCAGTTAGAGCCTTCTTGCACTCCATCATGGGAGCATCAGTTTTGGCGCGTAATTCGCCAACCATTGCGGCGGTAATAGCGGTCATTATTCTGCTTTCCCTTCTTCAACAAATTCTTCTTCGCCTTCTTTAGCAGCGATTAAAACTTCTTGAACTGCATTCGCTCTGCCCTCGAGGATGGCATCAGCAACACCACGTGCATATAAAGTCACGGCTTTGCTGGAGTCATCGTTGCCAGGAATGATGTAATCAATTCCTTCGGGGGAGTGATTGGTGTCAACTACAGCAATAACTGGAATGCCGAGTTTATTAGCTTCGGTAATGGCAATCTTATGGTAACCAACGTCCACTACAAAAATCGCATCTGGTACGCCATTCAGGTCTTTGATACCGCCTAAGGCTTTTTGTAATTTGTCGAGATCACGATCATTAGTCAAAGCTTCTTTCTTCGAAAGCTTTTCCCAATCGCCTGCCTCCTTAGCGACTTCCATATCTTTTAAGCGCTTGAGGGAACCCTTAACGGTTTTGAAGTTGGTGAGCGTACCGCCCAACCAACGGCTGTCGATGTAAGGCATACCTGCGCGGGTCGCTTCTTCAGCAATAATTTCGCGAGACTGGCGCTTTGTCCCAACAAATAAAATGGTGCCACGGTTGGCGGAAACTTGTTTGACAAATTTCAGGGCATCCTGAAACATTGGCAATGTTTTTTCCAAATTGATAATGTGGATCTTATTGCGATGGCCGAAAATATAAGGGGCCATCTTGGGAGACCAGAAACGGGTTTGGTGGCCAAAATGGCAACCGGCTTCCAGCATTTGACGCATAGTCACTGACATGTAATTCTCCTAAGGGTTGGTTCTAAAGTTAAGTCCTAGCTGCGCTCAAAAGCGCCACCCTGGAAGGCTTAACTCGCTATTTCAGATCACTTTGGACTGTTTTTAATTAGCCCAGCGTGCACCGAGAACGAAATTATAGCTTAAATATCAAGCATCTAGCAAGGTATAACTGGCTCAGAACCCTGGCTAGATTGACTCTGAGCATCAAAATTGGGTAATTTGACCCTGCCAAATTAGGCCAAGTCGTTGATAATCAAGGCATGAACAGCGTATTTACAGTAGAAAAAGATATTCAAGGCATGCGGGAAGCGGGCCGTTTAGCGAGTGAGGTGTTAGACCACGTCACTCCCCACGTGAAGCCAGGAGTTAGCACCGCCGAACTTGATCGGATTTGTCATGACTATATGCGGGATGTGCAAAAGACCATTCCCGCTCCACTCAATTACCAGCCCCCAGGATACCCCCCATTTCCGGCTGCTATCTGCACCTCAGTCAACGATGTGATTTGTCATGGGATCCCTGGAGAAAAAATTCTCAAGACTGGTGATGTCGTTAATTTAGACATCACGGTGATTACCCCCGATGGTTACTATGGCGATACCAGCCGCATGTTTATGGTCGGCGAGGTTTCTGTCTTGGCAAAACGGTTAACCCAAATTACTTTTGAATGTATGTGGCTTGGTATTGCCCAAGTAAAACCTGGTGCCTCGCTTGGTGATATTGGTCATGTGATTCAAACGCATGCTGAAAACGCCGGCTATTCTGTTGTCAGAGAATATTGTGGTCATGGCATTGGCAAAGTGTTTCATCAGGACCCGCAAATCCTGCACTATGGTCGCCCAGGAACTGGGGAGAAACTAGAGCAAGGTATGACTTTCACTATTGAGCCCATGATCAATGCAGGGCGTCGTGAGATCCGCACCATGCCTGATCAGTGGACAGTCAAAACCAAAGACCGCAGTCTGTCTGCACAATGGGAGCACACCTTATTGGTTACAGCTACGGGGGTTGAGGTCTTGACCTGGTCTACTGGGAGCAACCCTCCTCCAGATTGCGTCAAGGGTCTCGTGTTTAGACCTGAGACAACTAACGCTTAGTTATTCCAGGACGCTGGACATGAATGCTCAAGCCCCCATGATTTTGGATGCAGCGGGCTTTCGCGCTGCACGAGATGAAGCATTTACTAAATTTAAAAATGATCAGCAAATTCATAAGCTGACAAAGCAGCTATGTAAATTGAGTGACCAACTACTCATTCAGCTCTGGAAAGAAAGCAATCTAGAAAAAGAAGCTGCGCTCGTCGCAGTAGGAGGATTTGGTAGAGGTGCCTTATTCCCTTATTCAGATATTGACATCTTAATTTTGCTACCAGGCAATCCAGATTCTGTTCCCGAGAGCCTCTCCCGAAAGGTAGAAAAATTTGTTGCCTCTTGCTGGGATACTGGTTTAGAGATTGGCTCTGCAGTGAGAACGGTGAGTGAATGTATCAGTGAAGCCGAGCAAGACATTACCGTACGCACCTCTTTATTAGAGGCGCGTTTCATTGATGGACAAAAAGGGCTCTTTAAAGAATTTACAATTTCTTTTAATAAGGCCTTAGATCCAAGAACTTTCTTTCAGGCGAAACTCGCCGAGCAAATTCAACGTCATCACAAATATCAAGATACTCCCTACTCCCTAGAGCCTAATTGCAAAGAGAGCCCCGGCGGACTGAGAGACTTGCAAGTCATCTCATGGGTAAGTAAAGCCGCGCAACTTGGCAAAACCTTTAAAGATCTCAATACTCAGGGACTCATTACCAAGCGCGAGCTCACTGAGCTTAATCGTAATCAGAAGTTTCTAGAGACCTTGCGTGCCAATTTACATTTACTCGCGGGGCGCAGGCAGGATGTGCTGGCTTTTGATTTACAAAATCCTCTTGCAGCTGCTATGGGACTGCATGAAGAATCCGCTCGCTTAGGTAGCGAAGCAATCATGCGTCAGTATTATTGGGCTGCCAAAGCGGTAACGCAGCTGAACGATATCTTGCTGCAAAATATTGAGGCTTTACTCTTTCCACAAGAGTCAAAAACGACTTACCCTATTGCTGGCGAAGAAAATCAGCATTTCATTGAACGTCAAGGCCTCTTGGATATTGTTGATCCGCTCCTATATGAAAAACATCCTGAGCAGATTTTGCGGACCTTCTTGGTTTTTGCACAAACGCCCAGCGTAACCGGCTTATCTGCCACGATCTTCAGGGCCCTCTATAACGCCCGCCAATTAATGGATCAGAAATGGCGCAGCGACCCCCAAAATCGAGACATATTTATTGAGATAGTGAAGCAAGCCGAAGGTGTCAGCCGTGCTTTTCAGCTAATGAACCGGACTAGCGTACTTGGGCGCTATCTACCGGCGTTCCGCAGAATCGTTGGCCAAATGCAGCACGACCTATTCCATGTGTATACCGTTGATCAACATATTTTGATGGTCTTGCGTAATGTGCGCCGCTTCATGGTGGTGGAACATGCCCACGAATTTCCTTTCTGTAGCAGCTTGATTGCACACTTTGATAAGCCGTGGTTACTGGTGATCGCAGCCCTCTTCCATGATATTGCTAAAGGTCGCGGTGGTGATCATTCCAAACTAGGCAAAGCGGATATGCGCAGATTTGCTAAAGAACATGGTCTTGATAGAACAGATACAGAGTTGCTGGTCTGGTTAGTTGCTGAGCACCTGAATATGAGTCAAGTTGCACAAAAGCAAGACATTACCGATCCAGATGTCGTTAATGCCTTTGCTAAACACGTCGGTGATGAACGTCATTTAACTGCTTTATATTTGCTAACGGTTGCCGATGTTCGCGGTACCAGTCCAAAAGTATGGAATGCCTGGAAAGGCAAATTACTAGAAGACCTCTACCGCGCCACACTGCGGGTCCTCGGTGGCTCGAAGTCAGATGCCTCTTCTGAATTAGCCCTACATCAAGAAGAGTCCCGCGCCAAGCTACGCTTATACGGCTTGGAAGACGCCTCCTATGCGCATTTCTGGGAACAACTCGATGTCCCATTCTTCCTAAGGCAAGATGCTGCTGATATTGCTTGGCTGACACGTTTGCTGTTCACCAAAGTAGATAGTCCTGAGCCAATCGTTCGAGCCAGACTTTCTCCAATCGGAGATGGTTTACAGGTCGCGGTCTATGCCAAGGATCAAGCAGACTTATTTGCTCGTATTTGTGCTTACTTTGAACGCCATGGATTCTCGATTTGGGATGCTCGTATTCATACCACTCGCAATGGATATGCGCTAGATACTTTCCAAATTTCTGGCAGTAATTTAGTCAGCGAAGGTGGTAGCTATCGAGATCTGATTCAATTAGTTGAATATGAACTTACGCTAGCGCTACAAAGCACTGAGTCCTTACCCCACCCCAGCATGGGTCGTCTGTCGAGACAATCCCGCAGCTTCCCGATTCAGCCTCGGGTCCGCGTTATGCCTGATGAGCGCGGTCAATACTTCGCACTCTCGCTATCAGCAAGCGATCGCACTGGCCTACTTTATGCCATCTCGCGCGTACTTGCTAAGCATCAAGTCTCCCTGCATACCGCGCGGATTAACACACTCGGCGAAAGAGTCGAAGACGTTCTCTTGTTAGATGCTGTAAATCTGAGCAAGAATCCTAAATTACAGATTCAGTTAGAGACTGAATTATTAGAGGTGCTGGGAACGTAGGTCAACCTAGTAAGTCGAGCATCGCTTGCTCATCAATGACTGTAATACCCAACTCTTCTGCTTTGCTTAGCTTGCTACCAGCGTCTGTACCTGCGACAACATAATCTGTTTTTTTGGAGACCGAGCCAGCGACCTTCGCGCCCGCCTTCTCAAGCAGGTCTTTAGCTTGATCACGACTCAAGCTTGGAAAAGTTCCAGTAAGCACAAACGTTTTTCCTACTACTGCAGCGCTGATCACTTTCTTTTCAACGGAGAGTTGCATGCCTGATGCAAGAAGTTGCTCGATTACTTCTCGATTATGGGCTTCCTCCATGAAGCTCACAATAGAATCTGCTACTACAGGGCCTACATCTTTCACAGTGAGTAAATCTTCCAAGCTAGCATCCATCAGAGCATGCATCGACTGGTAATGATTAGCCAAATCTTTGGCAGTAGTCTCACCGACATGACGAATACCTAAAGCAAAGATGAATCTGGCCAAAGTCGTATTGCGTGATTGGTTGATCGCCTGAATTAAATTATCGGCAGACTTTTCACCCATACGCTCTAAATTGGCTAGAGCAGAAAAACCTAGGCGATAAAGATCTGCGGGAGTTCTCACTAAGTTCTGATCAACCAACTGATCGACAATCTTTTCACCGAGGCCCTCAATATCGAGCGCCCTTCTGTGAGCAAAATGAATTAATGCCTGCTTACGCTGTGCCCCACAAAATAGGCCACCACTACAACGCGCTACTGCCTCATCTGCTAAGCGCTCAATATGAGAGTCGCATACCGGGCATCGACTTGGCATTACGAATTCAGTCGCACTTTTAGGGCGTCGCTCCTTAATGACGGACACCACTTCAGGAATCACATCACCTGCTCGCCGCACAGTAACAGTATCCCCAATGCGAACATCCTTGCGTTTGACCTCATCCTCATTGTGTAAGGTGGCATTCGTGACGGTGACACCCCCTACCTCTACAGGAGCCAATCGAGCGACGGGAGTAATGGCTCCAGTGCGGCCCACCTGAACATCAATACCCAAGACAGTTGTTAAGGCCTCTTGAGCAGGAAATTTATGCGCCAGAGCAAAACGGGGCGCTCTTGAGACAAAGCCGAGTGTGTTTTGCTCAGCAATAGAATTGACCTTGTAGACAATCCCATCGATGTCGTAAGGCAAAGAATCGCGCTTAGCCTCAATCTCATGATAAAAAGCGAGCATGTCTTCTACCGATTTCAGGACTTTTCGTTCTGTACATACTGGTAAGCCTAAATCAACATAGCGATTGAGTATCTCCTCATGAGTTGCGGGAAGCCACCCCTGCGGCTCCAAGGCACCCAGACCATAAGCAAAGAAAGACAGTGGACGTTTAGCGGTGATCTTCGAATCCAACTGTCTTAAGCTACCCGCAGCTGCGTTACGAGGATTGGCAAACTCTTTCTCGCCCTGCGCAGCTGCCAGTTGATTCATTTTCAGGAAATCCTCTAAATACATGAAGACTTCACCGCGCACCTCTAAAACAGCTGGAATATTTTTACCTAGGAGCCGCAAGGGAATCGCACGAACTGTTTTGATATTTGCTGTGACATCTTCACCACTTGCACCATCACCTCTCGTTGCGGCTCGAACTAAAGAGCCATTTTCATAGCGCAATGAGATCGCAAGGCCATCAAATTTCAACTCGCCAGCATAGTCCACTTGCTTGACATTCAACCCCTCTCTACAGCGGCGATCAAAAGCAATCAATTCAGCATCTTCAAAAGCATTATTGAGAGAAAGCATCGGCACCACGTGCTCTACCGAATCAAATTCTTTGAGGGCAGCCCCACCAACCCGCTGGGACAGTGACTCTGAAGTGATCCACTCAGGATGGGCTACCTCTATCTCCAATAATTCTCGATAGAGGCGATCGTATTCAATATCAGGTAATAGCGGTGCATCGAGAATATAGTAAGCATGCTCCAGTCGAGCTAGCTCTTTTTGTAAAAAGGCGTAACGATCCGCGAGATTCATCGGCCGATTAGACGACAAAGTACTTCCTTAGCTAAATAATCTGATGGCAGTGGATGACCCAGCAGGAATGCCACTCTTATCCAACTTGATATAGAGCACATCTAAATGCTGGCGGATGCTGGTGACTGCAGCTTCACTCAAGTTCATGCCGTTGTCATCGACTAAGCGACCATGGGCGATCTGAGCGACTGCAACACCCTCCGCTAGCATTCGTTCAAAGGCACGCGAGCTCTCAGGCACCAAGGGAAACTCCAGCAATAGGGTAAATTGCTTCACAGATTGATTGGAGTCGAGCTCGGCGCTTTTAAATAATCCAGCTTCAGGTCCACCAAATTCGTAGGATCTGCCATTACGGCTTAAATGAAAGCCTCTTTGTCGCAGAATAATAGCCAAGTCTTTCCACGAACAGGGCTCATCGAATGCCACGTTAATACTGAGCTGAATATCACTCTCTGCTGCCATGCGATCAAGCTCTTCGGCACTTTCTAACATTGCACTTACAGTGGGCATATCAATTTGTGATCCTAAGGTTTCAGCAAGTAATTGGACACGTGAACAAAAATCAGAAAGCTCTAAAACACCAATCGGACCACGTCTGCTTGCTAACTGAATCGCTAGTTGTAATTCAGAATAAACTGCATCGCTTTGAATGGGCTCCCAAGTCTCTACCTCATCTACATTCACATTGAGGCCCTCGCACATCCACTGAACACCTGATGGCCCGGGAATATCTTGCCAATCTTCCATTTCTTTAAGAATTTCCTGGCCGCTAATCGGCTCATCAAAACGCAAGGAGATGACACAGTCAATGCGGGGATCAATTGCAGCCTTTTCAGAACTCATGATTACCGGCGCTTGGACCTGCTCTGCCTCAGTCTCATTTTGTGTCGAGCTGATATCGGCAAATCCGGGGGCAAATCGTTTTTCTAGCGCATTCTGGGCTTTTGCCTTTTTACGAACATGTGCGTATCTCAGATTTAGTAGCGCTACAAGTATCAAAATACCTAGGCCAATGACTGCTAAAGCAAACTGCAAGTCTGACAAACCCAAACTTGTCATGATTTGCTCTAAAAACACTTAAGCAGCCTCCACCATCGATACGGCAGATGAGATATCAACCGCAACAATGCGGGATACACCCTGCTCTTGCATGGTGACACCAATCAGTTGATGGGCAATTTCCATGGTGATCTTGTTATGTGAGATGAAGACAAACTGAGTCTTATCAGCCATTCTGGAAACCATTTCAGCATAGCGCAAGGTGTTTGCATCATCTAGTGGCGCATCGACCTCATCGAGCAAACAGAATGGTGCAGGATTGAGCAGGAATAGCGAAAAGACTAAAGCAATTGCGGTTAGGGCTTTTTCTCCACCCGATAATAAATAGATGGTGCTGTTCTTCTTACCAGGTGGCTGAGCCATCACTTGGACGCCGGCATCTAAAATCTCTTCGCCAGTCATAACTAACTCTGCATGACCACCACCAAATAACTCTGGGAATAATCTGCCAAAGTGCTTATTCACCTCATCAAAGGTGCCCTGGAGTAAGTCGCGGGTTTCAGCGTCAATCTTCGCAATTGCATCAGTCAAAGTTTGCATTGCTTCGTTCAAGTCAGCTGATTGCGCATCTAAGAATGACTTACGCTCGCGAGAGCTGGCCAACTCATCTAAGGCTGCCATATTGACAGGTCCAAGAGACTGAATTTCAGTATTTAAACGATTGACTTCGCTTTGCAAAGCGCCAACCTTGAGGTCTGAGCTAAAGCTAGTTTCAAGTGCGATCAAGTCAGCTTCTGCATCGGTTAATAAGGTCGCAAACTGTTCAAAGTTCAAGCGTGCTGCTTGCTCACGTAACTGGAGATCCACCACTTTATCGCGCATGGGCTGTAAACCACGCTCGATTTGTAAGCGCTCTTCATCGGCTTCACGCAACTTATGCAACAAGGCATCTTGTTCCGTTCTTGCAGCTGCCAGCAAAGACTCTCTCTCGCTTCGTGTCAGCAATAGGCCCTGCAGTTGCTCTTGGGCAGCTTCATCGCTCAAACTCTTCAGCTCTTCTTCAGCGAGAGCATATTTATCCTGAATCTCCATGATCTGAGTACGCGCAGTACTTTGGTCACGCTGTAAGTCAGCAATACGCTGTTGAAGCGATCGTGTAGCAAAAGCAGCTTCTTGGGCGGCCATCTCTGCGGCACGCAAAGATTCACGGAGTTGATCACGCTGTTGGCTCGCAAGCTCTAATTGCTGATTTGCCACAGATAGTTTTTGCTGGAGGTCTTGCTTCGCGCTCTCAGAAGTCTGTAATTCATGAGTGGCTTGATTTTGCGAAGCCATGAGCTGCTCAAGTTGTTTGGCTAACTCATCCAAATCATTTTGTATTTGCGCGGCTCTTTGGCTATATTGTTCTTCAGCTTGAGTGAGTTGCATTCTCTCAACCTCAAAGCCATGCGCTTCATTCACGGCGTGCTCAGCATTTAGGCGTGCTTGTTCTGCGGCCTGATGTGCAGCTTGATAATTAGCAATACATTGATCCATCTCGCCTTGAAGCTCGCTTTGGATCAGTTTTTGTGCACGCAGTTGCTTCTCAAGACTTTCCATCTCCTGTGCGCGAGCTAGCATGCCAGCTTGTTCAGAATCTGCTGCGTATAACTGAACACCAACGCGACTCACCAAATGACCTTGTTGGGTTACCAAAGCGCCGCCCGCTGGAAGTTTTTCGCGACGACGCAAGGCATCTTCGAGACTATCAGCAATATAAATTTTATCTAGCCATTCTTGTAAAACGGCAGAAAGACGCGGAGCGCCTGCACTTTGCACCCGAGAAGCCAAGGCAATGAAATCGGCTGGAACCGGAGATGATGCTGGTGCAATTTCTTCAGTCAATAAAATAGCAAGGCGACTTGGTGGCGCATCATTTGCTAATGCCAGAGTCTCTTGAACACTCTTTGCCGTCACTGCTGCTAGACGTTCACGCAATACGGACTCTAAGGCGGTTTCCCAACCAGACTCTACTTTGAGCTCTTGCCAGAGTCGCTTACTTTCTTTAAGTCCCTTGCTTTCTAACCAAGGTCCGATCTTGCCTTGCGCCTGAACGCTAGCTTGTAGCGCGGTTAATGCGGTGAGCTTGGCTTCGGTCTGCGCTAGATCTTGATTAGCAGTCTGAATCTGTTGTTGGGCAGCATTACGCGCTTCATCGGCTGCAGGCACGCGTTGTTGGGTTTCTAGAGCACGCTGCTTAGACTCTTCTACCTTACGCTGGGCCATCACTTGACGATCTAGGGCCATTTGTAAAGCCTCAGGGTCGGGCTTACGCATTCCGCTTAACTCATCATGTAATCGGCTCGTACGACCCTGCAACTCTTCTTGTTGAGCTGACAATGCTTTAGTTCTCTCACCTAAGCTAGCTAAACGCTGCTCCATCGCTGCCAAACTATCTCTAGCAACATTAAGGGCTTGAACTGCAAATTGGTAAGACTCTTCACGCCCGGGTAGTTGTGTTTGCAGCGCACTCAAATCGGATACCAAAGCTTGCTCTTTTTCTACAGCAGCAGCCAGCTCATGTTCGGCAGTACGCTGGGCTTGTGCTGCATCGGTTTCTTGTACAGTCCAACGCTGAAGTTGTGCCTGTAAATCCTGAATTTGTTGAGCAAGACGTTGACGCCCTTCCTGCACATAACGAATTTGTGACTCTACTTGGCTGATATCAGAGTTGGTTTGATACAAATCGCCTTGCGCTTGAGAAACCTTGTCTTGAAGTGCGTACTGCTCGGTACGCATCACTTCTAATTGCGTCTCGGCGTGTCTTAACTTCGCTGTCTGTTCTTCTAAGCCGACTTGGGTATCGCGAATCGCATTGGCATGACGCTCTTGCTCTTTACCAGCTTCGGTTTGACGCACAAACCACAACAATTGCTGCTGTGATTTCATTTCTGTAGATAACTGGGCATGGCGTTCAGCCACAGTTGCCTGCTTCTCCAGGCGAGTAAGTTGCTGATCCAGTTCACGCAAAATATCTTCAACACGAGTGAGATTTTCTTTAGTGTCTTCAAGACGCGAGGCAGTTTCTTTACGACGCTCTTTATATTTCGAGACGCCCGCAGCCTCTTCTAGGAAAACTCTCAACTCTTCAGGCTTAGACTCCAGAATACGGTTGATCGTTCCTTGCCCAATAATGGCATAACCTCTTGGTCCCATGCCGGTGCCCAAGAAAATATCTTGAATATCTTTACGACGTACCACTTGATTGTTAATGTAGTAACTCGAGTTACCATCGCGTGTCAAAACGCGTTTGACAGATAACTCCGTAAATGCGCCCCACTGACCTTGCGCACGTCCATCTGAGTTATCAAAAATCAATTCAACACTGGCACGTCCCGAAGGTTTGCGTAAACCAGAGCCATTAAAAATGACATCCTGCATTGATTCACCACGCAACTCACTTGCACGAGATTCGCCTAAAACCCAGCGAACAGCGTCAATAATGTTGGACTTTCCGCAACCATTTGGGCCAACCACCCCAATTAACTGACCCGGCATTTCAAAATGGGTTGGATCAACGAATGACTTAAAGCCGGAAAGTTTGATGGATTTCAGATGCACGGCGGACTTTGTAGGATAAAAAGGGGTTTAAATGAGGGGTCAAAAATTACAGCTAAAGTGGGATGATGATAGCAAGCTTAGGGCTGTTTACACCCGTTTTTGGCCCATCGATATAATGATAAATCGACATTCGGGGCAAAATCCCTTAACAATCTTATAGTTAACTAAAAAGCATGAGCCAATCCATTCAAAACACCATCGAACAAGCCTGGGAAAACCGCGCCAAGCTCTCTCCTCAAGCAGTTTCTGCAGAGATCCGTCAAGCAGTTAATGCTGTCCTAGAAGGCCTTAATTCAGGGACTATTCGGGTGGCTGAGCGTCAAAGCGTGGGCAAGTGGGAGGTTAATCAGTGGGTAAAAAAGGCTGTCCTCCTATCCTTCCGCCTTGAAGACAACAAACCCATGTCTGCTGGTGGCTATACCCAGTTCTACGACAAGGTGCCCAGCAAGTTTGAGAATTACACTGAGGCTGACTTTGCAGCTGGTGGCTTCCGAGTGGTTCCCCCTGCGATTGCTCGCCGCGGCTCCTTTATTGGCAAGAATGCCGTTCTAATGCCCTCTTACGTCAATATTGGCGCCTACGTTGGTGAAGGCACCATGGTTGATACCTGGGCAACAGTCGGTTCATGCGCTCAAATTGGTAAGAATGTCCATTTATCAGGCGGTGTTGGTATTGGTGGTGTTTTAGAACCCATTCAAGCTGGGCCCGTCATCATTGAAGATAACTGCTTTATCGGTGCTCGCTCTGAAGTGGTCGAGGGTGTTGTCATTGAAGAAAACAGCGTACTTTCAATGGGCGTCTACATCGGTCAAAGCACTAAGATCTATGATCGGGAAACCGGTGAGGTCCATTACGGCCGTGTGCCAGCTGGTTCAGTAGTGGTCCCAGGCTCCATCCCAGCAAGCAATGGGAAATACAGCCTCTATGCTGCAATCATTGTGAAAAAAGTCGACGCACAGACCCGTGCTAAAACTGCAATCAATGAATTGCTCCGCGACTAAATCACCATGAGCGCAGCCCTTGATCTCACTGAAGCACTGATCGCCTGTAAATCAGTTACCCCTGCTGATGGTGGTTGCCAAGAATTGATCGCTCAGCGTCTACAAGCAATTGGCTTTCATACGGAAAGTATTGTTAGTGGTCCAGACGACTTCAGAGTAAGCAATCTGTGGGCCATTAAAAAAGGACAGCTAGGCGATCAAGGTAAAGTTTTTGTCTTTGCTGGCCATACCGATGTAGTGCCAACCGGCCCTCTCGAAAAATGGACCAACGATCCATTCACTCCGACGATTCGTGAGGGCCATCTATATGGTCGTGGCGCTGCTGATATGAAAACCTCGCTGGCGAGCTTTGTAGTTGCTACCGAAGAATTTGTTACAGCGCATCCAAAGCACTCGGGTTCTATTGCTTTTTTAATTACGAGTGATGAAGAAGGTCCTGGCCATGACGGCACAGTGATTTTGTGTGAACGTCTTAAGCAAGACAAACAGAATCTTGACTACTGCATCGTTGGTGAACCCACCTCGGTTAATAAACTCGGTGACATGATTAAGAATGGCCGTCGCGGATCCCTCTCCGGGAAACTGATTGTCATGGGCGTGCAAGCCCATATTGCTTACCCTCATTTAAGCAAGAATCCGATCCACTTAGCAGCAGGCGCAATCCAAAAGTTAAGCGATATGGAATGGGATAAAGGTAACCAATTTTTTCAGCCAACCAGTTTTCAGATCTCTAATATCCACGCCGGTACAGGCGCAAACAACGTGATTCCAGGCGAGTTGAAAATTGATTTCAACTTCCGCTTCTCTACTGAAAGTACTCCAGAGCAGCTGCAAGAAAAGGTAGAGAAGATTCTTCAATCTGAAAGCCTGGACTACGAGATTGATTGGCATGTGGGCGCAAACCCGTTTCTGACTGGCGATGGCGCTTTAGCCAATGCCCTACGGACCGCCATTCAGGAAGAAGTCCATCTAGAAACAGAATTGTCGACTACTGGTGGAACTAGCGATGCTCGCTTCATCTCCAAAATCTGCAAAGAAGTTGTTGAGTTTGGTCCTATCAATGCCACGAGTCATAAAATTGATGAGTGCGTCAATATTGATGATGTTGAGCCACTGAAAAATATTTACCGTCTCACGCTTGAGCAATTGGTTGCTTAAGCCATTCCTTCTTCAATACATTCCCGATCATGGACCCCGAGCCTCAACCCCAACTGACAGTAGATCAGAGTATTGAGCAAGTTGCTCGGTTGCTAGAAAAAGCCAAGCTCCATTACGGGCATGGGGCAAGTGATGCGCCCAGTGAAGCGCTTTGGATTGTGAGCAAGCAACTGGATCTCAGTCCGAGTGATGCTCTAGATCAACTTCAGCAAGTCATCTCTCCAGAAAATCATTCAAAAGCACTCGCACTTGCACAACTACGAATAGATTCACAAAAACCGCTTGCCTATCTCTTGGGCGAAGCTTGGTTAATGGGCGTCCCCTTCTATAGCAATGAACAAAGTATTGTGCCGCGCTCATGGATCGCAGAATTGATCGTTAATGGTGATCTAGAGCCCTGGCTCCCTGCTGATGGAAAAGCTCTCGATCTTTGTACTGGTAACGGATCTCTTGCAATTTTGCTGGCACTAGCCTGTCCTGATATACAAGTGAGCGCATGCGATATTAGTCTGCCTGCACTGGCTTTAGCCTCACGCAATCTAGACCGTCACGGCCTAAGCGAGCAGATTGATTTACTCCATGGTGATCTTTGGGAGGCATTATCTGAGCCCAATGAAGAAAATCGTTTTGATCTCATCATTTGCAATCCACCCTACGTCAATGCCGATTCAATGAGCAAGCTCCCTGCAGAATACTTAGCTGAGCCTTCTTTAGCTCTAGCAGGTGGTGAAGATGGCATGGATTTAATTAGAAAAATTATTAGGGGCGCGCCAGATTATTTAAGTGAACGTGGCGCACTCTTACTTGAAATCGGTAACGAATATGAGAACTTCAAGAAAGCATTCCCACAAATTCCAGCAATTTGGATGGAAGTCTCAGCAGGTGATCAACAGGTCTTGCTGATTCAAGCAGAAGATCTGCACTAGCTCAGCTCATTCGCCGCAGCAATCGCCTGGTCAATTCTTTCAACAGGGATTACTTTAAGTCCCGGAATTTTATTCTTTGGCATATTGGCCTTCGGAATGATTGCAAGCTTAAAGCCCAATTTGGCAGCTTCCTTCAATCGTTCCTGACCTCTCGGGCATGGGCGAATCTCCCCAGCTAAACCGACTTCACCGAAGACGATCAATTCTTTGGGTAGTGCACGATTTCGAATTGAGGATTGAATAGCGAGTAGAACAGCTAAGTCAGCAGCAGGCTCAGTGATTTTGACGCCGCCTACTGCGTTTAAGAATACGTCTTGATCAAAGCAAGCGATCCCAGCATGACGATGTAAGACCGCCAGCAGCATTGCCAAGCGATGCTGCTCCAACCCTACCGCCAATCTTCTTGGGTTGGGGATATGGGCGGTATCAACCAAAGCCTGGATCTCCACTAAGAGTGGTCTGGTACCTTCTTGCGTTACCAGAACACAAGCTCCTGGCACCATCTGTTCGTGCTGCGATAAGAAAATCGCTGATGGATTCGATACACCACGCAGACCTTTTTCAGTCATCGCAAAAACACCGAGCTCATTGACAGCGCCAAAGCGGTTTTTAATCGAACGCACCAATCTAAATGAAGAATGCGTATCGCCCTCAAAATACAAAACCGTATCCACAATATGTTCTAAGACACGAGGACCAGCAAGATGACCGTCTTTGGTGACATGCCCAACCATCAATACACAGATACCACTGGACTTGGCGGCCCTCGTGAGTTGTGCGGCACATTCACGCACCTGGGCTACTGAGCCTGGCGCAGAACTGAAGGCTTCTGAATACAAAGTTTGAATAGAGTCCACCACGAGCACTTGAGGCTTCACAGTTTCCATGATGGACAACAGCTTCTCTAGCTGAATCTCAGCCAATACTTCAAGCGCAGGGGCTTCTAAAGCAATCCGTTTAGCCCGCAATGCAATTTGCGCAGCTGACTCTTCGCCACTACTGTATAGAACATGCATACCAGCTGAACTCATCTCAGCCAAAGCCTGAAGTAACAAGGTGGATTTACCAATGCCGGGATCACCACCCAAAAGCACAACACCGCCCGGAACTAAGCCACCACCTAAAACGCGATCGAACTCTTCTACCCCAGTACTAAAACGAGGTAAATCTTCCGCAGTAATTGCTGCAAGTTTTTGTCTTGGCAAAGATTGAGCCAAACCCTGAAAGCGGGATGGTGTACTCGACTCAGGAAGTCCTTCCTCCATTGTGTTCCAAGCCTGACAGGAAGGACACTGCCCTTGCCATTTGGCAGAAGTTCCGCCACATGATTGACAGACATAAATCGTTTTAGCTTTAGCCAATGTATAACCTAGTAAAAAAGGATAAGAAGAGTTACAGCTTAATCGAGCTGAGTGCCAGCTTTGTTTTCTTGAGAGCGTTTAGGTGCATCTTTACGGCGTTGCTCTAAATCAGCCGCCCTTTGGGCAGCATCTTTTTGCTTCTGCTCGTACTTCTGTTTATTTTCAGCGCGTTCAGCCGCTTTTTCAGGAGAAGCTCGATTAGCTATTTTTTCAGCATCCTTCTGATCCTTTAGACTCTCTCGGATCTTTCTTTGCTCAGTGTGCAAGGCAATTTGTTGAGTGCTAATAGGATCAATTGCCTTACGGTAATCAGAGCGAGCTCCGCTTAAACAGTAGCTTACCCAATAATGGGTATAGCATTCATTTTGCGCTTTTTCCCAGCGGTATTTAGCCCAGTCGCGTTGGAGCTCGAGCTGTTGATCAATTTTATTTAGCGACTCCAGCTGAGCCTCCTCCTCTGGTGTTGCAAATGTCAAAGGGGTGAAGCAGCATGAGGCTAAGAATAGGAGTGCGAATATTCTGAAGCGCAGGCTAATTGGTAGTGTCAAATCTCAACCTTTGCACCCAACTCAACTACACGATTAGCTGGAATCTTAAAGAAGTCAGATTGTCTTCCAGCATTCTGATACATCCAAGCAAAAATGACTTCGCGCCAGATAGCCATACCTGGTAAGGATGTTGGAATAATCGTATCCCTTGATAAAAAGAATGAGGTATTCATTTTATCGATCTTCAAGTCAAACTGACTTTCGAGCAAATCCAGAATTTGATTAGAGTCTGGCGTCTCTTTAAATCCATAGACTGCACGTACAACGTAAATATTGGGGCCAAGCTCTTTAAGCGTCAATCGTTGATCATCATCAACATAAGGCACATCCCAAATGCTGACCTTGAGGAAAAATACCCGCTCATGCAAGATATGATTGTGTTTGAGGTTGTGTAAAAAAGAGACCGGTAAGTAGTCGACATGCGCAGTTAAGAAAACAGCAGTTCCCTCAACTCGATGCGGTGGATTTTGTAGGAGGCTGGTCATAAAGGAATCGAGACGAATACCGTCATCCAATACCCGCTTGCGAACAATTTGACGTCCTTGATACCAAGTCATCATGAGTAAGAAGCAGATTGATGCAATAACTACGGGGAACCAACCACCATCTAAGAGCTTGGTGAGGTTTGCTGTAAAGAATCCAAGGTCCACAATCAGAAAGCAGCCGATGATTAATGTCACCCAAATTGCGTTCCACTTCCAGAGGGCTTTCATCACTACTGCGGCAAGCAAAGTAGTCAATAGCATGGTCGTAGAGACTGCAACACCGTATGCTGAAGCCAAATTATCCGACTTTTTAAAAGCCAAGACGATTCCAATCACGATGAAACACAGCATCCAATTAATAAAAGGAACGTAGATCTGCCCTTTTTCTTTGGCAGAAGTAAAAAGGATTTTCATCCTAGGCAAGAAGCCGAGCAAGATAGCCTCACTCGTCATCGAGTAAGCGCCTGAGATACAAGCTTGTGAAGCAATGACTGTTGCAATGGTTGCCAGTATCACCAAAGCAAAGGTGTATGCATCAGGAACCATCAAGAAGAAAGGATTGGTAATTGTCTCTGGGTGTACTAAGAGCATTGCTCCTTGCCCAAAGTAATTGATTAGCAAGCAAGGCATGACTAATCCAAACCAAGCCAGCTTAATAGGACGAATACCGAAATGCCCCATATCTGCGTACAGTGCTTCAGCGCCAGTCAATACCAAAAAGATTGATCCAGTAACAGCAAAAGCGATACCCGCATCTTGAGTCATAAATCTAAAGGCATAAATCGGATTCAAGGCAGCGATAATTTGTGGCGCATCCTGAATTTGATAAATCCCCATTACAGCCAAAGAGGCAAACCAAATCAACATCACAGGTCCAAAGAGAATGCCTACCACTGAGGTCCCTTTTTTCTCAATCAAAAAGAGACACAACAAAATAGCAATGGTAATAGGTAGCACATAGGGTATGAAGTCATTCGAAACCACCACCGTACCTTCAATGGCTGACAAGACAGAGATTGCTGGAGTAATCACCGCGTCGCCATAGAAAAGACAGGCCCCCAAAACGCCGGTAAGCATAATGACGACATATCGTTTTGATTTAGTGTCAGCAGTTCTGAGAGCTAGCGCCATCAAAGACAGAATCCCGCCTTCGCCATGATTGTTGGCCCGCATGACAAATAACAAGTACTTCAGCGAAACAACCATGACAAAAGACCAAAAAATCATCGATATGACGCCAAAGATCGAGTCTGGTGTCATCGGGATTCCATTGACTGGATCGAAGCAGACTTTTAATGCGTAAAGCGGGCTGGTGCCAATATCACCAAACACAATACCAACAGCACCTAAAGCCAATGCAGCCAAGCTACCTTTTTGTTGATGGCTTGCCCCCTCAATTTCTACTGGGCGCAATATCTCTGATTGAGAGAATTCAGGATTACTGACTGACATAAAGCTTCCTTGATGGGTTGATGATCATCATGCTGCGTGGCGATATATTACTCCTGAAATGTGGTGCCCAAGGCACCCCTAATAGCCTTAAATATTCCTATCTCTAGACTCACTAAAGCGAACCAGATGGACAAGTTGAGGGAAAAAATGTTAGAATCTAAGGCTCAGACGCGGGGTGGAGCAGTCTGGCAGCTCGTCGGGCTCATAACCCGAAGGTCGTAGGTTCAAATCCTGCCCCCGCAACCAAATTAGTCATATAGAACAGAGGGATACGCAGGTATCCCTTTTCTATTAGCTCCTCAGAGCTCCCTAGCATCGATATTTACCTAGGTTTCGTCTAAGATATCTTCATAAAAAAGAGAACCCACCTCCCTTTGACTCAATAAGATTAGGGCTGCGATGAAAAAATATTTACTGTTAAGTCTATTTCTAATCCTTGCCTGTTCAAAAGGCTCGCAAACCACCTTTTCGCTTGACTGCGAAGGCACCTACACTGAAATATCAGGCTCTGGGTCTGTTATTAGTACCACTAGACAGAAACGACACTACGAGATTGACGCCAACCAAATGTCTGAGAGAAGTTGCATAAAGGATGGCTTGGTACTCAATTGCTATAGAGAAATTGAATATCCCAATTTGCAAAGAACAAAAGAGCAATTTCTGTACAACACAGGTGACTATTCTTTAAGTGATGGAGTTACCCGAATTGGGGTCGATACCGCAACTGGTAAACCCATTTTCATTAAGACAGAATTGTTCAGAACAACCTGCCCAATGACAGTAAAAAGATCTAAGAAAGAATCTTAATTTTTAGCTGTTAGTTAATTTTCTGTGCCAAATTCTTTTCTCTCTGTGGCGCCAATTAATCTTTAAGAGTCTATTCGATTTGAAATCCCAAATCTGAGCTCCCGTTTCTGGAGTTTGATAAAACGGAATACCCAAATCTTGATAACGCTTAGTAACTGTTGGATGTGGATGCCCATAGCGGTTTAGATGTCCATTTTGAGCAA